>Ga0209977_10000946_pt1 | contig 12205 bp, 15 predicted proteins | sample SumtaG_2_FD_183113 | JGI IMG/M metagenome (GOLD analysis project Ga0209977, IMG submission 183113) | Deep subsurface microbial communities from Indian Ocean to uncover new lineages of life (NeLLi) - Sumatra_00607 metaG (SPAdes) (version 2) | ecosystem: Environmental > Aquatic > Marine > Oceanic... | reverse complement strand
CTCGCTCTCTAAAACTTTGACCATCTTCGCAAAACAGCCCGTTTCGTCTATTCCGCTCGACTCAAAGGACCAACCAAAAACCCTTACGATCATGATTAAATCGTCCAGGCACATGCGCCGCTCTCGCGGCTCCGCGCCCTCGGTCGACTTCCGAACAGACACGGAAAGCTCGTCTCCCTCCACGTGACGGCTCAACTCTTGCCACCCCTGGTTCTCAACCAGGTTAACAACCCGAGATATTTCAAACGAACTACGCTCAAACTCCATTTCGTACCTCCTAATCCGCCGCAGGATCCACGATCGTCCCTCAACTAATACTAAGCCCTACACCGAATCGTCAGACGGCTCCTTTGGGGCCGCCTCCCTCTTCAACTCAATAACTACCTCTATGCGGTCGGGTGTGAATTCCTGCTTAACGACCACCCACCCAAAACCTGAAATCAAATTCCTGATCCTTTCAAGCTCGAGATCGTCCGGTACCCTTGGCACGGGATCACCCCCTTTCCCTAACGGAATCGCAATTGCCCCACCCATCCACATACCATTTTCACCGTTTAAAAAGCGAGCCCACTTCGACCTAATTACTTCTTCATACCGCACCCGCTCTGCCCTGTTCAATAACATTACTCACTTTCCACCGCTTTTTTTATGGCCTTCGTACAACCCTCACAGGCCCTTATAACGGTCTCCGTTCCTATCTCCATCGAGCCAAGACACAGATCACAAGGAACGTACACAGGCCGTGCAGTCATTGGGTTCGCCAGGGAGCCGCTCCCCTCTCCGGTGGAATCCTTCAACCGCATCTTCTTCTTTTCGTCTTGCACCCACGCGCTCACAACAACCCGCGTGGCGCCATGCTCAACAGCGAACTGGAGAAAATACTCGATCTTCGCCAGATCACCCAGGGACCACAACACTTCCGCCACGCTGTACTTAATCTGCTTGAAGTGTATCGCTTTTTGCAGACAATCGGGCATCTTCAGCAGATCCAGCCGCCTCTTGACTACTCCCGTTGTCTTACCCATCCGGTCAGCTATTTCATCGATCGTAAGTTTATGCTCATCCCGTAACTCACTATATATCGCCGCTTCTTCGATCGGACTAAGATCAACCCGCCCAAGATTTTCGCTGGCTCGCGCAAGCGCACATGCAACGTCATCCAGATCCCTGACGATCGCGGGGATCTTCTTCTTCTTAAGAAGCTGAAATGCCAGGTACCGTCTGTGCCCCGCCACAATCTCAAACCGCTCACCGCTACGTCGAATAATAATAGGCTGCAGTAATCCCACTTCCGCGATATTTGCAGCCAGATCCGCAATCGACTCCGGATCAATCTCAAGCCTAATCCGTCCGTAAGGTTCATCAATCAGATCCAGGGCGATTTCTTTTACTGTCACCTTTAAGGCTTTCGCCATCCACAAACCTCCTAATTGTCAGCGTACCGTCTTTGTTCTCTTCCACGATCACATACGATACGCCCTCCCATTTAAGCGAGCGTGTCACCAGTACTGGGATCGTAAGCCGCACCTGGCTACCGCCACGACACACCTTGACCACGTGTTTAGCCATAGCTCCACATCACCAACGCCCAGACAATAAATATCCCGCCAACGATGACAAATCCAATCTCAAATCGGTTCAAAGCAAACCACCTCCGCCCAGGATATAAGGATAATATCCTTGACAAGTCAAGGATAAAAGGATAATATCCTAAAAGGATAATATCCTAAACAGAAACAGAGGAGCTATGGAACTGACATTGTTTGATTATATTATACAGGCCATTGCCTTGGTCGCCTGTTTGTTCTGTCTGTTTCATATGATCTTGAAACGACTATGACCGTGAAACTTTGCATGTGCGGGGGAAACAGAAACGGGCAACACCTCGCCAGGTTTAAGCGCGCCCCTTTGGATCGCGGCGCCCACACCGACTTTATACTCATTCGGTGTGGCGCCTGTCAAAGGCTCTGTGGGTTCCCGACACAAAATTTCAGGCTGGCGGCACTCACGGGAACCCCTTGGCTGTGGCTTACAGTCCAACTGGTCGCGCACTACGCCCGCTCTCATTCATCGTAAGCGGACGCCGCCGCTGTGAAGTAATGGAGAGGTTACGTATAGCAAAGCGCTGCGTGGGCACGGTTCAGCACGGTACTGCTTTGGTGTCAGGGAAAGGGGAGGTCAGACAACGGGTGACCCCTCCATAAGTGGCGCCATCCCCATTGACAGACACCGTTCTTTGATAGGAAGTCAGACTGCGGGTCCCTCTCCGCGTAGCGGCACCCCCGCAGACAGACTACATTTTTCCGGATTACATAACCCATCACCGCCGACTGTGACACGAATCACAAGTCTCGAGGCGGCGCGCTGAAGAGCCCGCAACCCCCGGCACCCTCTTAATGACGCAATGGCGTCACATATAAGACACCCTATAGCTTGGTGGAAAGCCGGGGGGCGGGCTCTAAAGCGTCCAGGGGACCGCCAACGACTCCGCTCCGCTCCCTGTTGTCACACCCCTGCAGGCAGGAACACCTTACCTCCACCACCGCCTAAAGCCTTGCTACCTGCATCACACATCACATTAAGGATATGCCGGCACGCCATAACCCCGCGCGACCGGCATGCCTCATGCTCGGCCTCCTCTCCCCTCCGTCGCTTGCAGCTTCTTCCGCGTAGAGATCCTCGCGCCTCTCTCCTGTTTCTCCGTTCAGAAAAAACAGGAAAGGAGGCGATATAAGATGAAATGCCCAAAATGTGACTCTGATATGTTCTTGGCTTACGTGGAGGCACCCAGGCGCCAAACCGTCGCCGTGTGGGTCTGTACTCGCTGTTATTATGAACTGGCTGTACGACGCAAGCGCCGCTTGAAGCTCGAATATAAGTGCGCTTTCTGTGCAAAACCCTTCCGGCACATCCAGACCGACGACCACACGCCTTTGGCTGAGTTAATCTGTCCACAATGCGCTGACGGAATGGGAATCGAACTGCAAACCCATCCCGACGAGCCCGAAAACGAGGACAACCCGTTTTCCATTTGTTGAGGGTAACCCATCCGGCCCCCAGGTCCCCCGGGGGCCTTTACTATGTTCAACCGTCCAACTTCCAACCCCTTGAAATCATTTACTCTCGACCGACCGGCAATGTTGTTGCCTACAATATAATACCCTGCGGGTATAATTATATTTAGAGATCTAGAGGAGGTCGGCGGCGGCTCCGCCTCTGCCTCCGACATTCTAACCAAACTTCCCAAGCCAACCCCTTGAGAATACAATCAAAAGGCGTTAGTAAGGAAAGGGCAAAAGCAAAAAGAGTGCCACAATGTGGTACTTGACAAAGATATCTTATTCGATTAAAGAAATCATGGGTCCCGCTCGAGGGGACCTGGTTTGGTTTTTTTCCTTCTAGGATGTCTCAACCATGGCAGTTGAGGCATCCTTTCCTCAATTTTTGGGTGCTGATGCCATGACGGACCTAAAAGATGCGACACACCTCCACGGCCCTGTTTATTACCAACGGTTTGATTCTCAAAAAATCCGCAAGGTTGTGGATATACCCCTCACAGGCAAAGCAGTTACAATTATTAGATAAGTTCCACGGCATAAAGATAGTCGATAGAACCCTTAGATATCACCACCTTAACCACAAGAATGGCCGCTTGACTTACCGCAAGCGACGCTGGAAACCACAGAAAAACGGAACCGTTTTTGGGTTGACCACGGGCCTCTGTTACACTGTTTCTGGTTATCAACACCTCTTTAGACTCGGTCAGCCGTGGGCAAAACACCGCATAAAGAGACTCATACAAAAATACGGGTCGAAATCAGACAGCGCCAAAAAGCCTCCCCGAGAAACCCCGGGAGGCGGCAGCCAGGCCCCGCCAAAGAAACCAGGTCTAAGCGACCATAAAGATCCATAGTCCTGCAAACTACGCGGTTTGAACCGGCTCTCCCTATTCAAACTCGAACCGAGCTTAACACCGTGTTGCGGCCTCCTTTTGTAAGAAATCAACCGAATGAGTTGACAGGCAACTTACCCCATACCGCAACACGGTGCCTTCAAAACTGACACCTCGTCGCTTTTTCCTTGACCTGCGCTCTCCAGCCGTGTCAAAATATTGACACGCTGATCAACCGCGTTGTTCTATTACCCAAATCAAGGAGGGCAGCACATGGCTGAGATCAAGTCCTTGTCCGCAATTCGGGACAAATGGCAAAGGGTCACTCCTGGACGGCAGGAGGATTACAAACTTGGAATCGAACACCCAAAGAGGGACTGGGAAGAAGAAACCCTCGAGGCAAGAGACAATTGGAAGGCTGGCATAGACCAGGCGGCCGCCAAGGGACTCTTTGAGAAGGGAGTCCGCGCTGCAGGAACCACCAAGTGGAAGGACAAGGCCCTCAAGAAAGGACCTGGCAGGTTCGCAGAGGGCGTCTACATCGCCGGTGATGATTACGCCAAGGGCTTCGCTCCCTTCCGGGACGCCATAGCCGCCGTCGATCTTGGCCCCAGGTTCCCGCGCCGGGATCCAAGGAACATTGAGAGGGTGAAGCGCGTCGTGGATGCCCTGGTCGCCGCTAAGGTTGGAGGATAACCTTACACCACAAGATTTGGTGATGGCGCCAGCTGGATCCGGGGCTCGTAACCACAACATCTGGTAAAAGGAGATCTCAAAATGTCACTGTCCATATTTAAGATTTTCACCATCTTTGGAACCGTCTCAACTTGGGCAGAAAAGGCCCTCAAGGATAACGTGATCACGCTCGCCGAGGGCCTTGACCTACTCGCCCGTTTAGCCAAAGACCTGGGAGTCCGGGCCGAGCTTGCGCTTCCGAGTTTAGCGCCGCCGCCGCCGGATCCGGTCGAGGAAGCCAAAGAAGAGGTTGACACCGAGGCCTCTGAAACCACCGAAAAAGCGGCTGATTTGCCGTCCTGGGCACGACAGTAGCCGCCAAGGTCGGAGCATAGCTCCAAACCACAACATCTTGACCGCAAGGAGGTAAACCGACATGAATTACAGGCTTAGCACGCTCTTACCCAAGGCCGCCCACTCCTCAGATATAACCGAGGTTGTAGATCTCGACATGGCAGATCCAATATCTCAAATCATCATCGAGCTTGACGTTACCAATGTCGGAGATGTTGCCTCGGCGCACGCAATCGCTTCTCTGGCCAAGATCGAAATAGTCGACGGCTCGGACGTCCTCTTTTCCCTCTCGGGCTACGAGGCCGAGGCCGTCGACATCTACCACAATCACGGAATCCGCTCAAACTGGAACGCGTACCTTAGCGGCCTGGGTGTCACAAGGTTCCTGGGTATCAACTTTGGGCGTCACCTTTGGGATCCGCTTCTCGCGTTCGATCCCACAAAGTTTCGCAATCCTCAACTTAAATTAACGCTCGAGATCGGTGCAGGTGGAAACGCATCGACACCGAACAGCTTGCAGGTATGGGCCGCGCTGTTCGACCAAAAAGACATCTCTCCGGTCGGCTTCCTCTCGCACAAAGAGATCAAAGATTACGTCATGACCCAGAGCGGGCATGAGTACACCGACCTTCCGACAGACTACACCTATCGCAAATTACTGATCCGCAACCTGGAGGCAGGCAAAGAGCCGTGTCAGAATATCGGCATTGTCAAGCTCTCTGAGGACCAGGATAAGCGCGTCGTCTTTGACCACACCATAGTCGATTTACTCAGGACTATTGCCATCGACCACCCGCTTCTGGTTGAACAGATCATGTTTGCCGCTGGCACGGATGCCCGCAACGTATTTACGACCGTTACAGAGAGAGCCACCGCAACCTTTGCGGACTGGGCCGCCGCTGTTGTTACCGGGGCTTACGCCTCTTATGGAAGTGCCGGGGGAAGGATGTCTGTAGTCTGCGGCACCGGGGCCACCAACGCGGTTGCAATCGTAACCGGGTATATTCCTCACGGTGTCTTTCAGATACCCTTCGGCGATCAGAACGACCCCGACGACTGGTATAAGGTCGGTGAGGGGATCGGCAGCTTAAAGCTGGACATCACCGGGGGCCCGGACCTTACCGGCGATGAAACCTGCCAGATCTTTTTGCAGCAATTGAGACCATACGCATAGCGACGCCCTGGGCGTATAGCTAATGCCGGTTCTCCTGGACGTAAATAAGTTTGAGCGCCTCTATCGGCGCACCAAGAAGACGAAAGGGAAAGAGGGCGCTCTTGTTTATATTAAACTCAGACCCATTGCCCCCGGAAAGATCCGGGTACTCACTCATGTAACAGTAGAAAACCGTACCGCCGCCTTTACAAAATGTCGGCTAGGGATTGACCAGTCCGGAGTAATTCACTACCTCGACGAATTGCAAAACATTGCGGCCAACGAGCTCGCCGTTTCTCGGTCTGACATTTTGCTCGGAGAAGGAGACTATTTCTTTGCCGAGCTCACGGGTACCCACGACCCCGACAAGCTGGTAATGAGTTGTGTGGGCTGGGAGCAATCCATTTGACAGACTTTGGACAACGCCCCTCGACCGATGGTGCCACCGAGGCCAAACAAGACGACGTATTAACTGCACTCGGAATACTCCACACAGACGTCGCGAGTACCATCCTTGCGCTGATCGACGGTGTTGAAGGCGCGCTCTTATTACTTCACACAGACGTCGCAACCAATGTCGTCGGTCACATCGACGGCATTGAAGCACAACTCGCCACGCTTGAAGCCGACATAGAGGCCTTAACTGCACAGGCCACACACGTCCTTGTTGACAACATCCAGTTCGACGACGATCCGACCAGCTACACCGCGGGCTATATTGACGTCTCCGCTTACCGCGACTTTTTACTACTCATAAGCGTCACCGTAACCAACTCACCAACTGACATAGTAATCCGTGTCATGTTTTCAGACCAGGCCACAGCGGGCCACCTATTTGTCAACGGGCCCTTTGGAGATCTCAGATATGCTGCGATCGCGGGAACAAAGACCGAGGCAATACACGGCAAGTGCCTCGCGCCCTATATGAGCGTTTATGTTTTGGCCACGGGCACCGATGCAAGTAATAGTTTCACCTTAACCGTAAAAGCCGTGCTCACCAGATAATGAGCGGCGAGGTCGTCAAGTCCTTTCTAACACCAACGGCGGGCCCTTACGGCTTGACCTTCGATGGTAAGTATTTGTGGCACACCGCTCCGGCGGCGGCGCGCATATATCAACTCGATCTTGACGGTACTATCATCAAGTCCTTCGCCACCCCGGGCCTAAAACCAAGGGGCTTGGCCTTCGATGGCAAGCATCTGTGGTGCGCTGAATGGGCGGCGGACCGCATATATCAACTGGATCTTGATGGTACCGTTATCAAGTTCTTCGCCAGCCCGGCCGGATCACCAAGGGGTTTGACCTTCGATGGTAAATATCTGTGGCTCGCTCTTGGAACGGCGGAGCGCATATATCAACTGGATCTTGATGGTACTGTTATCAAGTTCTTCACCAGCCCGGGCGTCACACCAACGGGTATAACCTTTGATGGTAAGTATTTGTGGCACGCCGATAGCGTGGCGGACCGCATATATCAACTGGACCGCGACGGTACTGTTATTAGCTCCTTCGCCAGCCCGGCCGGAACACCAAGGGGCCTGGCCTTCGATGGTAAGTATTTGTGGCACGCTGACGCAGCGGCGAACCGCATATACCAGATAGCGAGGTAATATGTTTTACGTGTTCCCGTACCCAATAACCACCGACGACATCAGCACCAAGAAGAAGAGCTTACCCATGGACCTTACCGCGGGAGTCATCCACCAGGTCGACGTGATCTTTCAAGACGGATGCCTCCACCAGGCCAACGTCCAAATCCGCCAGGGCGATTTTCAGATCTGGCCGACAAACCGCCAACAGGCCATGCGGGGAAATGCCACGGTTGTCAGCTTCCGCGAGTTCTACGAGCTCGCCCCTGGGGGCTCGGACCTCTACGCGCTTATCTGGGGTGATCCAGCCATAGAAAACGTCGAGGTCATTATACAGATCGGCTTGCTTCCCCGGAAAATCATACAGCCCATGAACTTTGAGGCGCTCCTGGAGGCAGCGGCGGGCCTCGAGCCTTGACCCCCGCCGACAACGTCCCGGCCCTCTGGCCAGGACCTTGCGCCAAGGGACTCACGCGCTCCTGCTTTGAGCAATACCCACGATGGGCCCGCCGGATGTTCGCTTACCGGCTCTTGTGCCTCTTTCTTGACTGCACCAAAACCGACATACTCCAACGCCTACACGCCGAACTAAGGGAACCACCCGCGCCTCCGGACGGACCGGAACCGCCACCAGGGGGATGGCCGCCGCCAGATCCGCCACCAGGGGGATGGCCGCCGCCAGAGCCGCCACCCGGAGAAACCCTGCCACCCGAGCCACCAGGAGGATGGCCGCCACCAGAACCGCCGCCAGGAGGATGGCCGCCGCCAGAACCGCCGCCAGGAGGATGGCCGCCGCCAGAACCAGCGCCCCCGCCGCCCGGAGAATACCCGACCGTCATGGGCGACGGGGCCGGAGGTCTCCCCGGGATGGGCGTTCCCAAGTGCGCACCCTGGGAGCCAGGACCGATTAAAACACCACCGACCACCTACACTCCCGGCCTTGCTAAGATATACTCAGAAGCCGGCGACGGCTATATCCGAGATAGTGATTCAACCTGGCAAATCGCACACGACCACCTTGAAGGAGACCAAATCAGAGCCGGCGGTGGTTGCGAAGGTATCGCCATTTACTCCTCTAATATGCAGCCAACTTACGGCCAGATCCGGCGTGTCTTTTTCACCTTTAACCTGTCCGAGATACCCGCCACCAAAACGGTAAGGTCCGCCGAGCTTTGGATTTACTGCCACGACAACCCGGATATAAACGTCACCGTCCAGCAATCCGCCCATCACCAGCCCTTGATAAAAGCCGACTACAGCGCTTTTTCCGGAACCTATATTGCAATGGACACCTTCGCTCTTGGTGTCAATAACCTGACCTTTAGAAACACAGGTATAATATATCTACAGGCGCAACTCGGGGGAACCGCAAAGGTTTGCCTCCGTCAGTATGACAATGACTACAACAACTTCGATCCGGGGCCCTTGACATCCGTGGCCGGCGGTCTCTGCTTTTCTGAGGCCACCGACGAGGCACAGCGGCCGTATTTGGTAGTCAATTACTCCTAACAGGGGGAGCCCTAAATGCTATGATAGAGACTCTCTTACAAACGTGGCCTATTGTGCTCGCGCTGCTTGTTTACTTTCTTAGGCTTGAGAACAGGCTCGGTAAGATCTGCGCGGATCTCGCCTGGCTAAAAAAGTACATACACGCATGCCAACGGAATTAGGAAAACCATACAGTCCCACGTGGAGAGGAAGGCCGCCGCACATGCTACGACCCGACTTTCCCGTTTGGGGCCGGTTTTTAGATAAATACGCCGGCACTATACTGCAAATATATTACGACGTGCGCGTCGGCAACGCCGGCACGCAGTTGGGGGAGATCGATCAAAAAATGGCGAACATGTACCGCGCAGTCACCGCAAAACGCATCGATGCCCTGATCGAATACGACAACGAGGTCTGGATTGTCGAGGTGGCCGCCGGTCCGGGACTCCGCGCCATCGGACAGCTTGCAACCTACCATGCTCTCTACGCCCAGGATCCTAAAATACCAAAGCCCACCCTTGCTTATCTTGTATGCGACACCCTTGACCCGGATCTCAAAACGGCCTTAGATCTTTACTCTATGCGACTCTTGCAGGTTTAACGATGACTCGCCTGGCGCCCAGGGGGGAGTGCGACCCCGAAAAGCCAACCTATGTACGTTGTGACGGCATGCACGCAGTTTTCGGGCTCCCTTGCTCTCGCGTAGCCACAAAAATATCGTGCCCCGACAACCCCGAATGGTGTGTTGATTGGAGAAAGGCGGTAATGCTCGCTCAGAGGCTTGCCGACCAGGCCGTTCCCCTCGATGCCAGAGGGTTTCGATGCGGCTATCTCCTAACGATCTACGCACAATTCAAGTGGAAAACCAGAAAACAGTCTCACTTTGCTCAATATATGTACTGGCCGCACCCGCTCGGCCCACCCAGTTATAGATGCGTCCATCTTTTCACCAGCTCTTTCAGATGGGACAAACCACAGTACGCGTACCCCTGCCCCTATCAACAATTTCCAAAGTTCATGGGCATGAAGCTAAAAGAAGATGGCACACCTGACGTCACCTTTTGGCTGAAAGAATGGCACTGGAAAGCCCCGCCAGATCCCCGGCTCTACACGCCCGAGGAATGGAAAACTATAAAATTGTGGGAATCCACAAGATGGTATTATGACCACCAACTCAAGATCTGTACCGCCAAGTATGACTACCTCGACCAATGGGTCATCGAAACCAAAACCGGAAAAACCGGGGTCGTTGTAGATATCCGCCCACCCAGGCGTTATTCCCAGGTCTGGGAGACAGTTGACGGCGTGGACATTATGGGTCCCAATAAAAAACAATGGATGGCGTCGCGCCCGCTTGTATTTGTTGTCCGGATGGCTGACGGAACCACATTCAAGACTACCCGCAGGTCAATAACCTACACGTCGCCAGAGGTTGAAATAACCTATGACTGATATTAAATACGGGGAGGCGCGCCATGAAGCCTACGCCGCCATGTATAAATCGTGGCCCAAAAGGAAGAAATGGGAAAAGAAGGAGCTAGACCAGCTTCGAGCCGAATACGTGGCCCAACATGGCTATGGCGTTTTGGTCCCTGACTTCAACGATATTATCCATTACATGCCCGATCAATATATGACAGTCGATGAGAGGCGAGAGCGGAAACAGCGCAACCTATACAGAGTGCTCGCCTCTCCGCAACCCGGCTGGGCACAAGCCTATGCCAGCGCCATGTGTTGGCTCGACAACATACAGGACGCCATGACCACCGGCCTTGTCCTAAGCATGGTCGTCAAAAAGTGGTTGCCCCGGATCTTCGCTCGAGCCGTTCCAATTCTTGGCTGGGTCCTCCTTGGTTACGACCTTCTCTCAATGCTTGTACAGGTAGGAAGGGCACCATTCCAACCCAAGAAGTCTAAACGGGCCCTCTGTGAACTTGTCAGAAGCAACCCCTTCACTAAAAGATCCCGGAGGAACCGCCAGTATAGGCTCTGGAACATGAAACCAAGCTGGGGCGCGGCCTGTGAGGTAGCGCAAACGACTGATTGGCTTTTCGGCGTTGGCCTCTCCCTGGGTTGCATCTTTGGCACAATCACCGACTCTATTTTCGGGGCCTACAAGTACGTCACCGGCGAAAGAGTTGAAGTCGTCCGCGATCCTCCACTACAGAAAATGTACGAAACAACCGGCTTCAAGTCCCTTTCGGCCACCGCCATGATCTCGGCCGCAGGACAAACCTTCGAGGACGAGCTCCATTTTTGGACGTACATCACATATACCGGCTCCGTGGTACTAACAGCCCCGATTATACACATAGACTCACCCGAGGACTGCTTCGTCAATCCTATGGCCGCTATGATACCCGCACCGCGTCCCACAAACCCGGAAACCATAGAAATCATCCGGGCCGCCGGCCTGTCCGTCCACGACGGCGTCCGATGGCCGGCCAACCGGCGCAGCGAGATCTCCCTGGACGATCTCACGGACTGGCAAGCGACTAATTGCTATGACTCTGTGACAAGTTATCTACTCAGACATAAAAATGACTGGTACGGCTTTTTGGCCGCAAGCTTTATGAGTGAGGCCCATGATCTCCTGCTTGATGCGCTCGACGAAGACGCAGAGCTCACCCAATCATACAACCCCATTACACACGTGGCCCTGCAAATGCTGAAGGCAGGTATAACCCCTACGGACGATACGCAGCATGAGCAATGGGACAAGTTTGAACAGTGGTGCACAGACTTTTTTGCAATCCATAACTACATGCCCGGCATCCTGGAAATTGAGGAACACCTTTCACTCTATGGCGTTTCCTACCAGACGTCATTCCCCGAAGAGCAAGACCCCCAAAGTTTAGAAGTTTTCCCGCCCGGTTCACTCGACGAAACGCTTTGGGAGGAACTACCGGACGTTCGGTTCCCATAGGATCCTCACCTACAAAATTTCGCAAAAAACCACATGGTCACCCAGAGAAAATACGTAGGGAGCCGGGTGCCCAGAAAACACCACAGAAACAGCTTTATCTTGTAATAAAACAATTATTAAGTGTA
>Ga0209977_10000944_pt1 | contig 12219 bp, 15 predicted proteins | sample SumtaG_2_FD_183113 | JGI IMG/M metagenome (GOLD analysis project Ga0209977, IMG submission 183113) | Deep subsurface microbial communities from Indian Ocean to uncover new lineages of life (NeLLi) - Sumatra_00607 metaG (SPAdes) (version 2) | ecosystem: Environmental > Aquatic > Marine > Oceanic... | reverse complement strand
AGTCGATATGCGAAAACTCAACGAGCAACTTGAGTGCAGCATGGAACCGGGAAGGAGCGATTGAACCAGGGGAAACTTGGGTCGCAGAACAGCTATTATGTAAACTCGGTAGCCTATAAAATGACTTTGAGGGATAGACTGCGCTAAATGCCGTATTTGCACAAGCAAAACGGCTGTATAATATATGTTAGGTTCTTTGAATTAATCTCTCAAATAAACTTTTTTCTAATTTCACCAATGTTAGGAGGAAAACCATGATCAAGATTAATTGGCGTAATGCCATAACTGATGAACAAGAAAAAAAAATTTTTGAAGCCTTGGAGAATCCTAAGTGGGATTGGCGTACGGCTCGCGCATTATCGAAAGCAACTGGTCTAAAACCAGAAAAAGTGCTGATCATTATTGCAAAGTATCCACACCTGATACGCCGATCGGCTGTTCCAAGTGAGAAAGGAGAGGATTTATTCACCTTGCAGAGCCGTTTCTACCAAAACAAAAAAGGCTTGGACTTCCTCACTACTTCATCAACATAGGAGAACAGTTATGGGATTTATCGAAACATTTATATGGGGTTTCTTTGGGGGTATTGGAGCGGAACTTGCGACGTTATTTGGTGTCAGACAGCAATTTCCTGATCGCTTTCCTCATTGGATCCGTTCACGTGCATATTATGCGGTAGCGCTCCTTATGGCTTTAGTCGGTGGTGGGATAGCCATAGCATATGTTCGGTCAGGAACAAGCTTGAGTGCTATTCTAGCTATTCAGGTTGGTGCATCAGCTCCGCTTTTCTTCCGTAAAGCGAGTGAGGTCATTACAGAACCACCTAAATCTCCAGATGCAAGCCGGGTAGATTAATATATTTTTCTTCTCACTCTAAACTAGGCTTTTTACTGTGTCTCATAATCGGTATTATGTCAACTCACTTCCTGCAAAAAGCTCGAATCACTAATTATAAGTGATATATCTTGACTTATTTGGGACTTTTATTGACTTTTGACTTAAATAATGTTATAGAGAAATAGTAAAAAAGTGACACAAAAATCAAAAATAAAGAGGAGATTATTATGGCAGAAACAAGAAATATCTACAAATATGAGTTTAAGGTCCGCCAAAAAATTGTTCATAAAGGCATAACTGAGGATTTAGAACGAAGAGAACAAGAGCATCAACAAGAATGGCCTGAAGGGCATATTAGAAAAATTGGCCGTATTACAACAGAAGAAGCTGCCAGGGAATGGGAAAAGAAACAAGGGGTTAGTTGATTATTAGGTAAAAGGAGGATTTCTGAAATGGGATATGGAGACTTTATTATTTTAGCTGTCTTTGCTATAGGTTACATAATCATTTTTTGCTATCAAAAGGATAAGATTGATAGTCTGAAAACTCAGATTGAATCTCAATCAGGTGTTCTTTCTTCTATGCAAACATTCATGAGCATTTTCAAATTAGAGGAAATAGAGAGATATGTAGAGATGAGTAGGAAAAAATTTCTTATGGAGAAAGATGATGACATAAAAGCACTTAAAGAAAAACTCGAAGCCAAAACAAAAAAGAATTATGGTTTCTTATTTAATGAATATTTGGATGTTTCTGAGGCATTGATTAAGTTGTCTTTTGCATTTGGTGCTCATCCTTATTTTGAAACGACTATTCTGGAGATGAAATCTGTTGTTCAAAAAGAATATCTATTAGAACGAATAAAAAAGAAAAAAGAGGAATTAAAGGCTCAAGGATTTGATGCGAATATATGGAGTAGTTTGATGACTCAGTATGCTTTTTTTAAGAGCTTAACTGAAAAAAAGGAAAATCAAACGCCCTCTCAAAAAAAAGAAAAATAATGAAAAGCAAAAAAGATTTAAGTGATTTGGTAGAGCTAAATCTTGATAATCCTAAAGTCGCAGGGCTTATTGAGATTATCATAAAAAAGACAGCTAAACCTGAAGCAAATTTTCGAAAAGAATTTCTTGATAAATTAATAGAAGATTTAGGATACATCTTAGGCAGCGAGATACATCTTACTACTGGTGATATAGATTATTTGTATGAAGTAGGAAATTATGTAATAGGATTTGAAGCTAAACCGCCATCAATAATCGAAAAACAGGGCGCCTTCATATATAAAGATGATTTAAAAAGGCATTTGGAACAAGTTCGTCAGTATTTTGGTGATCCCAAACTGAATTATCTGATATTAACTGATGGAATTAATTGGTATTTCTATTCAAGGAAATCTCTTCTTAAAGATCCGCCACACTATAGTGATTTTCGAACGACTCAGCTACTTCAGCAAAAATCCACTCATAGACTTGAAGATTTTAAGAAAAGTAAAATAATTGATACGTTACAAAGATTGGAATATGAATCAGAGCGCGAAGGATTAAATGAAAAATTTTACCGCTCTTTAAAATCTTGGGTGGAGGAATGTCGAGATTACATTATAGAAGGCAATTCATCTGAAGAAGAGGCAAAATCCGAAGCTGTTGCATTAATCAACAAATTCATATTTATTAGATCTCTTGAAGACTTTGGGACTTTACCTTTTAACTATCTTCGAAAAAGAGTTAAAGATTATATGAACAGTTGGGGGCGAAAAGAAGGCGCAAAAAGATTATCTAGAGATATAAATGATTGGATGTTTCAACATTATGATACTGAACTTTTTACTAATCATGGGGTTATATTATCTGCAGAGCTATGGGAGTATTTAATACTTGGAAAATTACTTCCAAAACCAAAATCATTATTTACTCCTTCCTTATACGATTTTAATTTCGCTAATATTGATTTCGATATACTTGGTCATGTCTACGAAAGGTTTTTAGCTGCATTAAAAAGAGAACGTGGAATCTATTATACTCAGCGTTTTGTAGTTGAATACATTATTGACAATGCTATCAGAGAAAAGAAAACGTCCATTTTGTCTAAAGCTTTAAAAAAACTCGATGAAAATAAATTAGATGATTCAAAATCTATTATTGAAAATGAATTGTTTGGGCTTCGGATATTAGATCCTGCACCGGGATCTGGAAGTTTTCTAATTTATGCTTTTGACAGCCTAGTTGTAGCTTACCAAGAATGGGAAAAAAACTATATTCATAAATATAATAAAATACATAAAGATGATGATTTGCCAATTATGCGCACTTGGTCCGGTGGCCATGTTATTAATGATTGGAAAGAAAAAATAATTCTAAACTGCCTATATGGTTGCGATATAGATGATAAGGCGGTGGATGTTGCTAAGCTTAATCTTTGGTTGAGATTGATAAGATATGATCCAGAAAAGTATTATTGGAAAAAACTGCAAAATAGCGGGATTTCTTATGCATTGCCAAATTTATCTTTAAATTTGATAAATGGTAATTCACTTATTGGTCCCCAATTTAAACATACATTAGATAAGCTAAAAGAATATAAATCAGAGTTTAATCAGATTAAGAAATTGAGAACTGAATATATTGAAAACTTTAAAAATAATGTCAAGAACATTGATAAAATTGAGAAGCTTAAATCACAAATCAAAAAAGAGTTTAGAGATGAAATAAAGCAAATTCTTTCTGATGAGGGATTAGATAGTAATTTGGCTAAATTGGCCACAATCTGGTTCTTAGAATTTCCTTTTGGAAAATTCGATTTTGTAATAGGAAACCCACCTTATATTGGCGAAGAAGACCATAAAGAGATGTTTCGGCCCATAAAAGCTTCTCCTTTATTATCAGAATATTATGAAGGGAAGATGGATTATTGGTATTTTTTCTGCCAATTAGGAATTTCTTTGTTAAAAGATGATGGAATTATTTCATTTATTGTTCCTCATTATTGGCCTAAATCGGAAGGGGCAGCAAAACTTATTAAACGTGTTATAAATGAAACTTCTATTGAAGCAGTTTTTGATTTCAATGAATACAAAGTATTTAAAGAAACTGCTCCTGGTCAGCATAATATGGTCTTTAGATTTAAAAAATCAGGAAAAAAAATAAATCCAAAAATAGCTTTAATAAAAGATATGGAATTGACGATAGATGAAATAATTAAGGCTTTGCGTGGAGAAAAAATTGAGGGGGTTACGTTTTATAATGCTGATCGGCAAGATAAATTATTAGATGCTAATGGAAAATTACATTTTACATCAAAAAGTATTGATTCGACTTGCAATACTATTAAGAAAATAGCAGACGGAGTATTAGGAGGGGGAAACGGATTTTGCAATGTTAATCAAGGAATCGTGCCAGCAATTGACGTTGTCGGAATTAAATCACTAAAGAGAATATTACGATCAAGAGGAAACGATGATCCAACTGAAGAAGATATTTTATCTCTTGAAAAAGAGTTAGGAATAAAAAGAAAAGAGGGAGTGTTTGTTTTGCCTGTTTCAAGTCTTCGTTATTTTAAGTTTAACAAATATGAAAAAGATCTTATAAGGCCATACTTTCGGGGTCATCAAATAAAGCGATTTTATACAGATACAAAAAATTTATATTTTGTTATTTATACTACATCTGAGAAAGCAAAAAATATTAAAAATGATCCTCAAAAATATCCAAATATTAAACGCCATTTAGATAAATACAAACCTGTTATAACATCTGATTTTAGGCCATATGGATTACATAGGGCAAGAGATGAAAAGATATTTATATCAGAGAAAATCATAGGACTACGACAAACGAAATATCCTACTTTTGCTTATAATACAATTCCGTATTTTATAGCAATGGTCTGCAATATCATTACAAAAAAAGAGACATTCCCTGATGTTAACCTTAAAGCAATAACAGCAATCCTTAATTCAAAACTTGGGAATTTTTGGTTTTACCATAGAGGAAAAAGAAAGGGAGAACTATTGCAGATAGATGGAAAACCTTTGGGGAATTTTCCTATAAGGTTGCCGACAAATAATATTTCTAAAGAACTTGAATTGAAAGTGGATGATATAGAAAATTCAAAAGATACTTATTATAAGTTACTATATAAATGGGAAGCAGGGGTGAAAATCATATGTTCGAAAAGTGCAATTACCTTAAATGATTTAATTAAATGGACTGAGCATATAGTATTATCTAAATGCAAGATCTCAATAGATCCAGAATGCGACATAGATGATATAGATTTTATGATTAGAGATTCGTCGTTAATTGTATCAACTAATATTGGAGAAGATATTTATTATTTTAAAAAAAGATTAACAGCCTTACATATTCTCTATTCTCTTGAATTTTTGTTTCAAGTAATAGGGGTAAGAATTGATAAGTTTAAATCATTTTTAATGCTAAAAATTCCATATAAATATCCAGGTTTGTTTAAAGAAAAAAATATTAAAGATTTCTATAAGGAATTAGATGATTTTGCAAAAAGAAAAAATCTTACTGCGGATTTGAGTTTTATTAAAAATGAGATTCTTAAAAAAGAGGATGAGATAAATAATATTGTGGCAAGTTTATATAATGTAAATGAAGCTGATTTAATATTATAGAGGCGAGTGGAAGCCAAATCCCATAAAGCCTTGGCTTCCCGATTCTGAAATAGACAGCTGAGCGAATTTAAAGCTAATTTATTTTCCCCGAGAAGACTCTGTCGCATAACCGGTATTATGTCAACTCACTTCTCAAATCACTAATTATAAGTGATATATCTTGATTATTTTGGGATTTTTATTGACTTTTTGATTAAGTTGTGTTTATTTGGAAATAATGGAGATTAAAGGAGGATAACTCTCATGAAATATGAATATAAAATGGTCCAAGTCCCTCCGACAATTGAAGTAAAAGCAAAAGAAGAAAAGGGTAATGAAGCAGCGGTCTATTTAGAATCTTTGGCTAACAAATATGCAGAGCAAGGATGGGAATTTTGGAGAGTTGATTCAGTAGGAGTTTCGACGCAACCAGGTTGTTTAGGAGGTTTGACTGGAAGGAAAGCAGGATTAATTCAATATTTTGTAGTTACATTCAAAAGACTGATAGAGTAACTGCCCAATTTCGCCCTAAGTACCTACAGGAGAGGCAAAGTGGGAAGCCAAAGATCCTAAGGTCTTGGTCCCTCAGTACTGAAAATAACAGCAAGGAGATTATATTGAGTAAAGAAAAATTAAAAGATATTATACGCGAGATCTCATGCTTCACTGAAAAGTGCCTCAAAAGAAAAGGCATCAAGGACTCGTCCGTTACAGTAATCCTATTCACGCCCTACGGAATTTTCCATGAAAATTCTGAATATTTGAGTTCCCCATTAGCCAAGGCCGGACTTGCATCGTTCGTGGTGGGATGGCTCTGGGACCTGCTGAGAGAATTGGCCACAGTGGATTCGGATGCATATCTTGAGTTAAGAGATAGGATAATCAATGGGGCTAATCGACTTTGGGAAGAAACTAAGATTTAAATTAATAAAAAACAAGATATATCTCTATAGCACTATTAAGAAGGAAATAAAAAATCTAATAGGAGGTAATACAAATGAATTGGCTGGAAACATTTTTAACATCGGGAATTACAACGATTTTAATTGGTACACTAGTTTTTTTTGCAAGGAACTGGTTAATCATTCATCTTAAAGAAAAAATCCGATGGGAATCAGTAAAAAAAGAAAAGGCTACAGCAATTGCTGAGGTATTATCTTTGTGGCTTCTTCACGCTTATGACAAAAAGCGAGACCCCAATCTTATTAGGTACGAACTCCAAAGGAAAAATTGGGAATTATCATTGTGGCTGGATGCTCCTTGTTTGAAAATTCTTAATAAGGCATTAGTTACCAAAGGCCCTGCTGGAATTTTACCGCTAGAAGCACTTTCTGCAGTTAGAAAGTTGATTGTTGGAGACCCTAATGATCCTATTAAGGCTGAAGAATTCGTCCATTTCGAACCTAAGTAATAATATATTCATTGATCAAATCTCCTTATATCCTCAACATGTCGCCACGGATGGTTATCAAGCACGCTTTAATACCAATAAAAAAGAATAAACTAGCTTTCTCTTCCCCGAGAAGACTGTGTCGCAGAATCGGTATTATATCAACTCGTCACCTGTAAAATGACCTTGAAAGGTGGGCTTGATAAATCAAGTCCCTAAATTCAAATTTCATTGACAAATACTATATCAGATGTTATATCATATTTGAGGTGCAAAAATGCTAGAACTTGAAATGCTAAAGGAAATTATAAAAGAAAAGGATTTAAGCCAAGAAAAACTAGCCAGGGCCTTAGGAGTTAGCCTAAATACAATCATAAGATGGTTCCAAAATAAAAGCAAGCCTAGTGATTTGGCAATGATTCAAATAAGGAAATTTATCGACGAGTATAAAAAGGAGGCGAGTAAAGGATGAAAATTAAATTGGAGTTGGGGGAGATTGTTGTCCCTTTGGTTATTGAAAAAATGTTCAGAAAGGCAAAGGATGAAGGGCTGAGAAGCAAGGATAGGCAGGAGAGAGAATGGTGGGAACAGTTTGATAATGACGCAGAGTGTTTTTGTGGTGGCTTTGGTGGTTGGTGGGGTGAGAAGGATGGACGGGAAATGTTTGAGCCTTCCGAAGCGAGGCTTGTAGATAAGGAAATCGCCGAATTTCTGATCGCAATGACGGTGAATGAGGTTCCCGGAGGTGGAGGTTATCCAAAAGAAGAGCGGATGACGTTCGAGGATAATGGCTTCAGATATACAGTATGCGCATATGGCTGGTCAGGTGATTCAGAGGCAATGGATCAGGGCGGTTGCGACATCTCTCTTATTGCTTATAAAGAAAAATTAGTAACGAAAGGAGGCAAAAAGAATGAGAGTAAAGATTAAGATCAGAGACTTAAATCCCAACCCCCATCGAGATTGGGAAGAGTTTCAGCTTGACAAGGGCATCGTGGAAATGCTCAAGAGTTCCATCCAAGAGACGTTCTTTTGGGAGAACGTGATTGGCAGAAAAGTCAATGGCAAGGTTCAAATTGCCTACGGTCACCATAGACTTCAGGCATTGAGAGAGCTGTATCCGAAGGGTGACAAGATGTTTAGCATCCCCGTTTATCCTTTGGACGATGAGCAGATGTTCATAATCATGGCGAGAGAGAACGAAACCGGAAAGAATCTCACTATACCCAATATTGACTTGACCGTGAAGAAGGCGAAGGAGTTTCTCGAGGCCAATTCTGAGATTCACAGAAAGTATTCGGAAAAACTTCATAAGGAAGTGGGGTACGTGGCAATATCGAGGTTTTTGAAATGGGATGTAACGAGAGTTAAAATCGCATCGGAGAGGCTCGCAGGCTATAAGGGTAAAGGGGGCATGCCCCCTTTATTGGATAAGGAGGCAATCGAATCTTTACCATCAGAAAGAGCATCCCAGGATTTTGTTCGGGCTGTTAAGTCAACTCAGGCAAGTCCGAAAACGCAACGCACAGTGGCTAAGAAGATCGTCAAGAGCAGGTCAAAGAAAGATACCGAGGAGGGAGCAATCACGGGCAGGTATAGGATAGAAGCCGAGTTGCACGAGGAGGAACATGGTGATGTGGAGAAGGCTCGAGAGGTGAGGAGGAAGCTTGAGGAGAAAGAGCGACGACAGCAGTTTGAGAATTATCTCACTCAGGTCAAGGATAAGGCGGATAGCTTGAGACGGAGTCTCACGGTTCTCATGGAGTACAAGGACATCCTGTTGTCAGAGCATTATCAGAAATCGAAGGAAAGCCAAGAGTTCGTGTACGCGATGGGTGAGCTGTTCAATACGTTTCGGATCCTGATGATTAAGAAGGGCAAAGAGGTGGACTTGGTTGAGAGTTTCAAACTCTTGGTGGAGTCAAAGGAGGAAGCAAAGAAATGAGAGACAGGATTGTTGCTGGAATCATAAGGAAACTCGAGGTTAGATACAGCGAGGTCAAAACGTCCGAGCTTGAGAGTCAATTTCGGGATATGGAGGAGTTTGATGGGATGTTGAGGGAAGAGCGAGAGGTACTCATAAGGTCGAAGTACTATCCTGCTCGAAAAGAGATGAAAAAGCGGAAGATTTCAGTAAGGCGATGTTGGGCTGGAGGCACTGGCATCGGCAGATATGTTGACGGCTTGAAGAGAGTGGATCCAAATGATCAACTCGATGTCGATCTTTGGAAGTCTGACGTGGAAATTGATAGACTCAAGGCGAGGGGTATGGGTGATGCCCACGATGAGCGATTAATAATAGGGGTGGAGGGAGGTTTATTGCCTCCACGAGAGGCAAAACGATTTCAGTTGTTTGGCGGCGAAGGGAAGAAAACAAAAGAACTGAAGAAAGGCGAAGGAAAAAATAAAGAAGCTAAGTAAATAAATCTCAAAAATTTTCCCCTTTTTATGGACAAAAAAGAGGAATAAATGAAAGATAAAAAACAAACTGATTTGACGGCCGAGAATGCATTCGCAAAGCTAACATTTGAAATGGGATTGGAACTTCTCAAACCGACAATCAAAAATCACAAGGACGAATTCGCGGGACTTATGAAAAAATGGATCAAAGGTTCGATAACAAACAAAGAGATCTTTGACCAGCTTATCAAATTGAGAATATAAGAAATATAAAACATTTCCGAAGTGAGAGGGAGATATGACAAAACCGACTCAAATACTCAAGTCATCAAAAAATTCGCAAGAGAATGCGATGTTTCTTGCGATGGTGGTGCGAAACGCTATGGAGAAATTTCATCACAGACACCTTTCAGACGAGCAGATGAAGGAGTTGAATCCGATTATCAGGAACGCCATCTACACCGGATTGCAGGCCCTGAGACACTATTTTAGGTCAGAGGGTGCACGGTCATTCGCCAACTTCCAAAAGAAGCTCATTCCGAATTACTGGGAACAGCCTGAGTTGCTGACAGACTTCGTGAAGACCGTCAAGATGATGAATGGTGGAAACGAGAATAAACCAAAGAAGGGTGAGCAATAGCCTCTTCTTCAATCCTTAGCTATTATCTAAATGCCTTAAGCCAGATTCTTTTCCCCGAGAGGACTTTGTCGCATAAGGAGCATTATGTCAACTCGCTACGTATAAAATGGCCTTAAAATGAAACTTGGGAATAACGGCAACAAAAATAGGCAAGATTTACAGATTTTCTTATTTTGATATTGGCTTTTCTTATTGTATAATTAGGCAAATAAGAATTCCTGCAAATTTCACATAAGCGGAGGTGTAATGAAAAAACCATTGGCCATAATCAATGCAACGATAATATTTATCTTAGCGATAATAACGATTAATAATTCCGTTCTCTATTCTCAACTTTTTGCAATTGCAAGCGGCACTGTAAAATCAGAAGATGGCAAGGCCATTAAAGGGGCAAAAGTGATTTTAATATATTCTGAAGACGGAACAAAGTATGAGTTAATAACTGATAAGAAAGGAAGATGGAGGAAGGCTAACATGCGTTCCGGCACATGGACTATAGGCTTTATGGCTGAAGGATATGAGCCTCAAAACTTTAATATTACCCTCTCCGCAATAAAAAGGAACCCGCCTATTGATGTTAAACTTACTCCTATTCCTAAATCCCCTTTAATCAGAGGAGATGCCTTATACCAGCAGAAGAAATACGATGAAGCTTTAAAAGAATATCAAAGGATTTTGGCCGAGAATCAAGACCTTTACCAGGTTTATGATAAGATCGGGCTTTGCTATTACAGGCTAAATGATACAGAAAATGCCATTGAAGCCTTTAAGCTAATGCTGGAAAAAGAGCCTCAATCACAAGACACACTCATTAATCTTAGTGCTATCTATTTTGAGAAGGGAGATCTCGAGGAAGGGATGAAGTATTTCAAGCAGCTCGAAGAAAAGAGTCTGAAAGACCCCAGCATATTTTATAATATCGGGATGCTCTTGTTTAAAAATCGTCAGATAGATATGGCTATTGATTATCTCCAGAAATGTTTAGTTGTGGATCCGAGGTATGTTAACGGTTATTATCAACTTGCTTTAGTATATCTTAACAAGGGTGACTTGGAGGAAGCAAAAAAGAATTTAAAAAAAGTTATTGAACTGGCGCCTGAATCTGAAATAGCGGCCATAGCTAAAAGGATGCTAAAGAATATAGAATAGAAAGATAGGATGATAGATTCAATTTTTTGGATAAAATACCAATGTGCCATTCCGTCTTCGCTCGTGACCCTTGCAGAGCGGATATTTCACGACAAAAATGCCTTGCTTATCGTGTAATTATAAGGCTTAATGGGAGATTGTTAAAAAACCCAGAATTAGAGAAGAATCATTTTTTAATCATTTTTTCTAATTGAAGATAGTTTACGGCAGACCCTGGGACATCCTTAACAGCAAGAGAGATGATATAATGACCTGGATCAACATACATTTCAGCGGAGTATGGGTAACTTCTATTAACGGCAATCTCATAGTCTTCAACGGGGATTTTTATTTCTTGAGTCAATTCATGACAAGGGGATATACGACCTTCTGAATCCATTAGGGCAATGTATAGCTTAATTTGTCCAATATAATCATTTTCCGTAGGTAACAATGCTAAGTTTTTTATAGGTATTAGGACCTTTAAAGTCAGACGGAGCTTATTTGAAGCGGGTATTGCTTCAACAGGCATGATTTGGACTATAACCTTCATAGGATTGTACTGACGCGGGAGGTACAGTCGTGATAAAATACTTTCTTTAACTTTCTCTTCTTGGGAGATCCTTAGATATCCCTGCCTAACACGAACGTCATATTTTTTTTTCAGCCCGACTAATTTAACTTTAATAGAATGGTATTTATTATCCTCTCGTTGAGGAGATACGTATCCAAGGGAATAGTAAAACTGAATGTCATCCTGGATTCTCTCAAGACCTGACTCGATATCATTTGTATTCAGGATGGCAAGACCCCCTGTCTCACGGGCCATGAGTTTAAGAGCGTCATTCTTTACTCTTGATCCGGACTTAACCATGCCAGAACCTCGAGAATGAATATTCCATCCTGCTTCTTTGTCTGCGGAAAGAATCATGCTTTCTAATCCTTGAGCATTGATGGGGTAAAGCGAGATCTCATTAGTATTACATCTTGTTGCCAATTCTTTGAAAAGCCGGGTGGCATCATAGTTCATAGCCTCACTGCGGGCATTTCCCATAGGGAAGGCTTGATCAAGGAAGCCAAAGACTTCCTCACCGGCATTAATCGGCAAACCATCACTGATGTAAATCAGTATTTTTTTGCCCTCGATTCCCACCAAATAATCTATAAAAGCATTCATAGATTTCAAGGAGTATAAAAGGTCGGCTTGCT
>Ga0209977_10000943_pt1 | contig 12220 bp, 10 predicted proteins | sample SumtaG_2_FD_183113 | JGI IMG/M metagenome (GOLD analysis project Ga0209977, IMG submission 183113) | Deep subsurface microbial communities from Indian Ocean to uncover new lineages of life (NeLLi) - Sumatra_00607 metaG (SPAdes) (version 2) | ecosystem: Environmental > Aquatic > Marine > Oceanic... | reverse complement strand
TATTTAATACAATTTATTAATCCTCAATTAGATACAGAACTTGTAATATCACAATTATTAAATTTGACAAATCATGAATTTCAAGTACCATTAAATCTTATACAAAAATCATATTTAAATATAGTAATCATTGGATATTATGCGATGTTGGGCTGGGATATATCTAAATTACCATTCTACAAACAGAAACAAGTAAATTATTCTATCAAAAAATACGAATATGCATTTTTATTAGCAGAATGTAGAAATATAAAGATTGATTCTACGATGAAACTAGCTGCCATGAAAGAACAATTGGGAAAAATCAGTGAATCCGATAACCAGCTTTTACGTAAATTCCGTAAATTAGTTTACGATACATATGATTACTACCCTGAATACAGTGTTAATAGCCTAACTATACATCTTGGTATTATACATAAGCATGCATTTCCAATGCCATCAACTTTTGTTAATAAAAATGAAATTGTTCTTGCGTATTACAAATATAAAGGTTTTGATATTCAGAAGAAGACAAAGACATTTACTAATGAACAAAATTATGTTTTAGGTCCAAATATAACCGGTATTATTGTCATAAATGCTGGACCAGGCACGGGTAAAACTACTGTTGCCAATGAACGAGCATACAGATTAAAGAACGAAGGTGTTTTGTTAGTTAGTTTTACTAACAGCGCTATTGATGAAAATTATAACCGCCTTAAAACATATCCTAATATGAGATCAATTTTACAAAAAAAGAGTTACAAAAAAGATATAAATGTTATTAATGTAACTACAATTGATTCTCTGGCTTGTCATATTGTTAAAACACATAAGATGAAAGATAATTATGATTTAAATGTTGTTAATGCTACATCATTATGCCCTCGGTTATCAAAAATAATCAAACGTTATAAACATATCATAGTTGATGAAGCACAAGATATTAACGATTCTAAAGGTAGGTTTATACTTGAATATTTTATACATTCTGGTGCTAAAAGTATTTGTATTTTTGGTGATCCAAGACAAAGAATACATGATAAGCACGGTGGATGGTACACAAATCTATGGACAACATCTCAGTATAATGGTATACAATGTACACGTATTGGATTCAGTTATTCATATAGATTCCAGAATCCACTTCATCTTGAAATTGCAAACCATTTATCTAAACAACGACCTCACATACACTATCCATTAGTACAAAGTACGGATGTTCCATTTTCTAAGGCAGAGAAAATTAAATTATATATTTCTAAACATAATGATTTAGATATTGATATAGGGAATATAGCTGATTATGTATTAAACACACTCCATAGAAAATTAGGTGTATCATTTTCAGAGATAGCTGTTATTGGCGCATCAATGAATAAAAATAATGCCACATCAGCCATGGCCGGAAAAATATGTTCAGTATTTAAAGATAGAGGTATTCCATGTTATACTAAGACCGATGGTTCATTTATACCTGATGCAGTTATATTTTCAACCATACATTCAATTAAAGGTAAAGAATTTGACTATGTATTTATATTTGGATCTGATTCTTTCCCTGAAACATTTAAACATATACCATATGAATCCGCCGAAAGTCTTACTTATGTAATGCATACTAGAGCAAGAAAGAGAATGTACTATATTTCAATTAAACGCAATAAATACACACCAGTCCGTGGTCTCCGTATTCCAACCAATCCATTTATCAGTAATAACAGTTCAATTACAAATGTTCCATTTAAAGAACCTGAACCAGATTTACAAACATATAAAATATCAGAATTATCCACTGAGTTTTCATACCTTAAATTTATCGAATCAAATGATTTTAATTTAACTATATCAAAAATGCAACCATTAAAGACAAAAGTATTGTTTGACGGTCATATCTTGCCCGATCGCCCAAAAGACGTAAATCCACGATTTTGGGGTATTTTCTGTGGTCTAGCAGTTCAATTATATATGACTAATGAATATCACGAGTTGTTTCATTTGTGTATTAGAAGTTATATTATGTTTGTGTCCGATTCATCCTATGATCAACGAAATAGAAATGGTCAGATTGTAGGTGGTCGTGATATTAAGACTGGTAAAATTATACTTAAGAGTGCTATGGTTAATAAAATAAAAGACTCCGAATATACACAACTAAAAATAATTATTAAAAAGCCAATCCATGAATTGATTGTAACTGATATTATATTTTTGACTAAGATTTATGATTACATAGTATCTGGTAATACACAGTCTAGGTATGATATTAATAATGATGTTATTCTTAAATATGAGGATGATATTGCATATGAATTATCAGAAATGAATTTAGATCCAGAAATACAAGAACATATGCTCAACCGTGGAATTTTATGTACATTGTTTCAAGATATAGCTAGAGTTATTCAGGATGAATATGGTAAATGTTTATTTGTTGAAAAATTAGTTTATAATAAATATATGAATATATGTGGTGCTATTGATTCACTTCACGACGTATATACACTAGAATTTAAGACTACCAATCGTGATTTTGAATACCATGAAGCAGCTCAAGCATATTTATACTCACTATGTTCTAACACTGAACCTTTCTTAATTAATCTACAAACTGGAAATGTTGCACATGTTACTGCTAATTCAACTATTGATAACTGGCGTCATATTACAAAATCATATGGTATATTGAGAACTCACGTTGATTTAGTCACAAATAGATATAATCAAAGAATAATTAAGAAACGAGGTGATACCTCCAGGAATAGAAAGATTACACCAGATATGTTTGTAATTGACACTGAATTCTCAACTTCATTTAAATCTACCGCCATTTTTGATATAGCTGTAATAAATGTATTTGATCCTTATAGATCACTAGTATTAACACTTAACCCAGGTAAAAGAAATATCCAATTTGCAATGGATTGGAGTGGTGAATCAAAACAATTATTTACTGATTCTATAAATATATATCAATTCAAGCGTTTATTTAAAAAATTAACCCAAATCCTTGGAATTAAAAAAGTAAATTTGATGTATTATTCCTGTAAAACAGATGTTAATTGGTGTGATGATTCAATTAATGATTTAGAAAAATTAAATACTGATTTATCTCAAATAATTAAATCTGATGTAAAGAAACTTGGATATATTAATTCAGGTTCTGCTCCCCCTTTGTCAGATTATTATGATGTTAAGTGTTCACCATCTGATTACCAAGACCATCTTCAAATTCATACTGCTTTAACTGATGCTTTGTTATTATATGAATTATTGCATTATGGATTATGTATAAAAAAACAAAAATCGTAGATTTTTTCAAGTTCTCCATCATATAAAATAAACATCTCTAGCTACTACCTTAACTTAATCCATTTAAACCTTAAACTCCCAGAAACAAAATAATTGTACTGATCTTATTAAGACTTATTGTCAACAACAAGGATTCTAGGCATGTATGGCTATTAAAATCACACGTATTTAACCAAACTAATTAAAAATATAAATTCATCACTAAAAATTGATTACTAAAAATTGATCACTAAAAATAATCGTTTGTCTAGTAATAAAAAACATAAATATGTCTAGCTACGATGTTAACAAGTTAACTGAATGTATTGAAAATGCTAAAAACTCAGACTTTCAGAAACAAAATAATTGTACTGGTCTTATTAAGACTTATTGTCAACAAGAAGGATTCTGGGCATGTGCTGCTATGAAAGTAACCATGGAAACTGCTAAGAATGCTGAAATAACAACAGGTAACGCAAAAATTATAATAAAATAAATAAATACATAAAATAAAAAATACATAAAATAAATAAATACATAAAATAAATACCCAACACGGGTTATTTATGTATTTATATCAATCTTTTGACGAAAACTTATATAGTTTACTTATGCACGGGGTAAAAATAATCTAGATTTTTTGGAAAATTTGATAATAATGTTGAAAAAAAACCAGACTATTAAATAGTCTGAAAAAACACACAATAAAATTTTCTGATGTTTAGTAAAACTGGTTATTTGATTTTATTAATTTTACTTACAGGGGAACAACTTAGTTTTATTTATGATTTAGCTACCAAATCTTTCAATATTACTAGGGTTGCATTTGTGTGCCTAATAGGATTAATAATTGCATTTCATATATATGTATTAATAGAAATTAATTGTAACCAATATAATATTATCAATAGAGCAACCGCTGCAACCGCTGCAAACGCTGCAAATACTAGATTTTTTCGAAAAGGTGAAAATGCTAGAATTTTTGTAAAAATTGAAAAAAATTAAAAACAAACAATAAAAACGGAAAAATAATATCTTAATTATTTATGTCTGTTTATTATGCTGTTGCAATCGGTAGGAAACCGGGAATTTATACAACTTGGGATGAATGCAAAGCTCAAGTGAATGGATTTTCAGGTTCAAAATACAAAAAATTTAAAAATATTAAATTTGCATTAGATTTCATCGAATCTAATGCTCAATCTACTCAAAAATATAAATCATCTAAAACATACACACACCCATCTGAAAAAATACCATATAATTATGTACCGCCAATACCTACGCAGTTAATTAGTAATTCAGATAGAACAATTATATATACTGATGGTGCTTGTCCAAACAATGGAAATAATCCAAATGCAGCTGGTATTGGAGTATTCTTTGGCGACAATGATCGTAGAAATATCTCTATCAAATTAACAGGACATGTAACAAATAATAGGGCTGAAATGACGGCCGTTATTTATGCTCTTGATGCAGCTCATAAAAATAATCTTAAGAAAATAGAAATTAAAACTGATAGTAATCTTGTGAAACGCGGTATGACTGAATGGATTGAAGGATGGAAGAAAACAGATTATATGGGTAAGAAAAATGTAGATTTGTGGAAAATGATAGATGCGTATAGCCACGGTTTAGATATAAAATGGACACATGTCAATGGTCATGTTGGAATCTATGGAAATGAAATGGCCGATCTACTAGCCAGTAGAGCTGCAAATACATTGATTTAGTGTCATTATAAATATTAATTGATATCGCTGTTGTAGCACTTTATATAATACAGCTTTATCCAATCCCTATTGTAGTAACCCTTATATTTACAACACTATTATGCCTTAAGTTATAAGGGATAATTAGTAGGATTTTTAAGAAATTTTGTTAATTTATGTATTGTATAGTCTAGTTTTTGGATAAATATATACAAACCATTTGTATCAATTCCATTACAATATTTGAAGAATACTTAGGTATGGGCATTAATGATTTATTTTTTATGAATTGTTCATAATACTCTTTGTATATTTTCTTATAACCTGTTTTTTGAACAGCTTGAACATCTAATAATGGTTTATTATTTTTACTTAAATATTCATTAAACGTTTCTATGATTAATTTTATATCATCACCAATGTCTGTATTTGGTATATAAGGATATAATAATCTTATAGGTGGCTTATAGTAACGTGTATGATTTGCCACACCCATAGCATTCATTAGCGGATTTATTTCAATTGGATAGGTAGATCTAAAAGTAATATTAATACGTGGCAAGAATAAATGTTGTTTTGTTTTTGTGTGTGGCATTACACGATGATGGACAGTTGATGGCATAATAAGTATACTTTCGTGGGGTAAATAAATTGTTTCCCATGTCCCTTTGGATGATGTACAGGTACGTGCAATACGTTTTAGATTATATGGTTTTTTAATTTGAAATCGACAATAATTATCAATATTAGTTGGTTTATCAAATGGATATAGTGTAATTGATGCAAAAACTGGACCCAAACTACATTCATCTGGATACCAAACATTGCAATCAGTATGCCCTGCTATTTTCATATTAGGATCTGTATAATAATTACTCAAAGCAATAGTAAATGTATTATCATTAATTTTTGCATCTGGACATACATGTAAAAAGAGAGATCTTACATATGGAACAATTTTACAAAATGACTCTGGCATTGATTCTGTCTTTGTTTCAAGTGTTACATTACTTTTATTTATCATTGCTGTCCAAAATGTAGATGGCCATCCTAAACTAGATATTTTACCACTGTTATCTATTTTAGCTCCATCACCATATGTATTGGTCCATCTATTTGGTTTATTAGTTAAAAATCCTCCAGGTATTCCATAATTCCACTCTGAAGTATAAACTGATGTAATAAATTCATCAACTATTTCATTAGGTATCACATCCCTCAATGAAAATAATGATGTTGATGGTTGCCACGACATAATTATTTAGTTATTTTATAATATCAGCGTATAATTGTAAATTTATTTTTTTTTTGATCAATTTTTAGAAATTTTATATAAAATTTCTGGAAATTTGTGAGGTTCTATAAGTAGCGATAAAATTTACGCTTAATATGAGCTTCTCTAAGTATAGGTTTAATTCTGTCGTACATTGTTTTATTATCAACTGATTTACCATAAATTAATTTTGTGAATTCTTTATCCGTATACCATTTTATTTCACGTACTTCTGGATTTTGTATCTTCATCACTCTCTGTTGAAACATATCACTAATATTTTTTGGATCTACATCTAATTTAATAAATATTATCAAAATTAATTCAGTGTACACACACAAGAACTTATCTAATTCAGATGGATCAATATGCCCAAATACACCCAAACTTTCCTCTCTCAATTCACGCAATGCCCCATTTTTAACATAGCCGTCAGATCTTCCTACACCACCACCAAAATCAGTTACATCTCCTGATTTATTGTCAATTCCAACACCGAAATAAATTTTATCTTTATGTTTGATATATACTATTGCTCCTGCTCGTTCTATTCTTTTATTCTCTGGACTCCATGTACCAATTCTATTTTTTTCTACTGGAAAATTATACATTCTACATATTTTTGAAATACCATTTACATTTTCCCCTGTTCTTGTTCTTTTTCTTGTTCTTGTTTCTTTCCTTGGTGATATTTCTGTAATACTACTAGAATCCTCATCATTTGACAATATATCTATTTCTGGGTAACTAGACGTTATTTCATACTTCTCCTTAAATTTTTTATCACTAAACGAAATAAAGTTTATAGTTGTATCTAATTTATGCTTATTCCATTTATATGTATTCAATTCATTAGATTTCTTATACCATTCCCAATTGTAAATTTACCATAATCATAATTCCATTCATTTCTAATGATATTATCTGTTTTTTTATAATAATCGGGTGTAATTTCTGCACTTTTCTTTAGTTTCTTAAAATATCTATCCATTTAAATAAAAAAAAATAAAATATAATATAATAATCCTTTTTATTGTATTTTTTTATTTTTTTTATCAGTTTTAAGATATTTTTTTCTTAATTCGAAGTCTGTTTTACAGTTATACTTATTTTTTCATCCTAATCTCATACAAATTTACATAATCTACATATAGATAAATAACCTTGATTTTTGAAATAAATGAAAAATTAATAGATAAAAATCAAGAAAATCAAAAAATTTCTGAATTTCCAAAAATTTTAAATTTTTGAATTTTTTTCTATGAATTTTGTCGAAAAATTAGATTTATCACATCTTAAATTCTCATCTGAGACAGTTTCAACTCAATCAAGTGAATCATACAATAATTTACCTATAGATCTGAGTTCAATGGATTTATTTACTCAAAACATGTACACCACTAGTACATCATCAAATTCAAGTCCAATTGATTCTATTCCAATTGATTATACTGAAATTAATGAAATGAGATCACATTATAATATAAATATAGATCAAACCTTTCTAGGACATAATGAATCCTTGTATGTACCAAAAACATACACCAAATGTAAACACGATCGTAATATTATTGGTGATCTCAAAGATATTCCTGTTGCTGAGTATATTAAAAAGACTGCAAATGATGTATTTTTACAATTAGTAACCGGTATCCGTAGAAAGACTCCCAGGAATAAAATGTTGTATTTCTGTCTGAGTATCGCATATAAAATACATGGTGTTCCCTATCTTCCTGGTGAGTTGGCTAGTTATGTACAATTAAAAATGACCGACATACCAAATGCTAATGCAATGTTTTCAAAATCTATAACTGGATTTCAAGTTAAAACTGTTGATTTTACTCCATTAGATTATATTCCATTGCTATATAAAACCCTACGAATTGCATCTGATCATAAAGATATGATAATTAATATGGGTAATTCAATACTAGAAAAAGATGATGATTTACTCAATGAATTTCCACAAGATGTAGCAGCTGGTATAATTTTGTGCTTTATGGACATAACGGGTATTGAATTTGAAAAACCACCTTCATATAGAAAAAAATCAGGAATTAGTATTAATGAACAAGTTTTTGCTGATATTTTATACAAATCCCCTAATACACTCAAAACTATGAAAAATAGAATTATTAGTATTTACAATTCTTAAATAAAACAATCTATCATATATACTACTTACCTCAATAATAGCTATAATCTCTGATTTTTCAAAAAATGATCCCTAAAATATTTTTTAGTATTCTTTTTTTGATTAGACTAATTTATATGAATTACTCTTATGCTTACCAAAAATCCGAATGTGGATGTACTAAGGAAATGAGTATGTTTTGGCCACCTAGACACCGTTATGAAGGCAAAAGCCCAGGTGGAACTAAGAATCAGTTTTGTCCTATGTTCTTCCACATTCTACCCATATGGGAATATGGTATACAAAATCATATTTGTATACACGATGATGAATGGAAATGTCGTCATAAGAACATTTCAATTATTCTCCGCATTATTGACAAACAAACTAATAAAACTTTAAAAATTGTTAGATATACAAATTGTATTGCCAAAGGACGACGACCCAAACATGCTGAAGAATTTATGATTGTCGATAATTCTATTTTATTGAAAAATACAAATATAATCATTTATACTCAATTACAACCATGTCATCATTCAGGTGGTAAAGATGGTACATATGATGAAAGATCCTGTACAGAACTTATATTAGATTGGTACAAAACAAAGTTGAAACCTTTCAACATTGATCTAAGTTTCCAGTGTGGTAGTCTATATAAAGCTATGTGGGTTGATCCTCCAAGTAAATATAATAAACCTGGTTGTGATATGTATAAATCTACAGCTGAAAACGCAAGAATTGGTATTAAGTTGTTGTATGAAAATGGAATTGATGTTACAATGATTCAAGACTGGTCTTTCTTGAAGTCCCTTACTTCTGATCAAATTATAATTCCAGAAGAAAAAATTAAAATAAAACATTATGTCGATCTAAAATTAGGTCAATTACTACAAACAATTAGAGATGGTTCATTCTGGAAAAACTCAAACAAACTTTCATAAAGTTTGTTAAAAATTTATACCAAAAATTCAAACTAACTTCCATAAAATTAAATAAATTTCTTATAAATTTTTTCACAATAAAAATACTTCTTGAAAAAATTTTACGATATGCAACCTTTCAGACCATTAGACCCAGTTAGTATATCTACACAATCTTTACCATCTGTTCCTACAATCTCTCCAGCTTCAGTTGTTATTACACCAAACACCCCTTCTATGACTCCTGTTTCTATTAATACTCCAGTCGTTAAAACATCTACTGTTACTCCTACCTCAGTCGTTACCCCAGTCACTACCACTCCAGTTGTTAGAACCGCTACTGTTACTCCTACCTCAGTCGTTACCCCAGTCACTACCACTCCAGTTGTTAGAACCGCTACTGTTACTCCTACCTCAGTCGTTACTCCAGTCACTACCACTCCACTTGTTAGAACCGCTACTGTTACTCCTACCTCAGTCGTTACTCCAGTCACTACCACTCCAGTTGTTAGAACCGCTACTGTTACTCCTACCTCAGTCGTTACTCCAGTCACTACCACTCCAGTTGTTAGAACCGCTACTGTTACTCCTACCTCAGTCGTTACCCCAGTTACTACCACTCCAGTTGTTAGAACCGCTACTGTTACTCCTACCTCAGTCGTTACCCCAGTCACTACCACTCCAGTTGTTAGAACAGCTACAGTGACCGCGAATCCAGTTGTTAGAACGGCTACAGTGACCGCGAATCCAGTTGTTAGAACGGCTACAGTGACCGCGAATCCAGTTGTTAGAACAGCTACAGTCACTCCTACCACAGTTGTTACTCCAGTCACTACAACCCCAGTCGTTAGAACAATTACTTCTACTCCAGTGAATATTCAGACTAGGACCCCGGTAGCCACAGTAAGTGATCAACCGGTTGTACAAACTGCATTAGAACCATTTGAAGTTACGCCAGTTATTAGAACACAGAGAGCAAATGTAGTTACTACACCAGTGGTAGTTCCTCAACCAGTTCGGGTTACGGGACGTATTATAAGAACAAATGTAGTTATTGATGGAAAAAAGACATTTAGTGATGAAATTCTTAAAGAGTGCTATGAAACACATAATGAATTAACGAAAAATGATATTGAATGGGCAGTTAGAGAATCATCAAAGGTTATCGTAGAAGATCCAGAAGCGAACGGAAGGTGGCCTGATATGGTATTATATGTATTACATATGTGTAAATCTCTAGAAACTGGGAAATTATCATTTGTGTATAATTTTGAAATAGACGATGCAATTAAAAGAAGAGATGAAGCCAAATTAAGAAGATTAATAAAAATAAATCCAAATGATATTTGGCAAGAAAAAACGAAAAATGACCTACTCACACAGGTTGAACAGGCACAATTAACAGAAAAAAGAGATAAAGAAATGATTGTAGTAATGAATGTAATTGCTCAAGGTAAAAATATGAGGGCACCATACATGAAAAAATTTATTACTCCTTGTATGCAAACAGTTACTAAAACACCTAATAATAACACTGTTTATACTGATTGTTATAAGGGGGTATGTATAGAAGAAGCTAATCAAAGCAGAAGAAATAAAATTATGAATAATTGTAATTTCGATGTGTGTGATAGAATTGACACTACGATAGTTAATGTTTCATCTCCAGATATGTCGCCCGATGTAATTATGGTCCAAATTCCTACGAATGATGCATTTTTAAAATCTGAAACTAGATGTTATGAATTTAATGTTATATTAGAGGCACTGACCGAAACAATTGTATATGATCCTGTTACAAAAGACAGAATACCAGATGATATAGCTGAAGTATTAAAAGATAGATATGAAACAGAAATAAAAATGTATAAATTTTACATGAACTATATTAATAATATAAGATGATTATCAGAGGGGGGAAAAATATTTTCTTAGATCTGAACAAATTAAGGTAACATGATTAAGTACTAGTTTTTTATTGAACTTTTTATTTGAGATATTTAGAATGTAAATAAAAAAACAATAAATATGTATTAAGAGTCGTAATACATAATTAAATAGTTAGATAAGTTAACATAGAACATTTTTTTGTATAGATAATTAGATGTAAATTAAAAAACAAAATAAAATTGAGACAAAAGTGGAAATTTTTTAATATTTTTTTTCAGAAAAAAAAGATAATAATCAAAAAGTGGAATAAACGGATTGAAATGAAATGGGACACAAACACAAGAAAAAAGAAGTAGATGATGACACATTTGATCCACTGACCCAGAGACGGGTTCAAGTTGTATATTTAGTTTCAGCTATAGTATGGATAATAATTGTTTATGTGTTTTATTTGTATAGCAATAATATTATAGTATGGCTATTATTAATAATACCATTGATTATATTTGGATTAAATTATTATTGGGTGCCACAACATTCAAGATTTGTTGCAAATTTAATGTTTTCAGCTGATTTTCTATCTATTGGGTTTTTGATTGTAACGATTATAATTAATTGGTACAAGGAGGTAGATAAGGGGTCTATATTTGGATTAATTGTATTATCATTGGCGTTATTTGGTTTTTCGATGATAGATGTTTGGGTTTCAGAGGAAAATTTTATTATAGTTCAACATATTAGATCTGCACTTGAAACAGCAGCTGTGATCACACTCATTATTGTGGTATATAAATATTATCTTGAGGTACAAAAAGAGGTATATTTTGCATAATTTTCAGTGAATTTAGAGATAAAAATTGGAATGAAAAAATACAGAAATTTTTTAATTTCTGAAAAATTTTATATTTAAACAGACACAAAAAATACAAAAATCAAGAAAATTAGATTTTTTTGAAAATGGATTATGGCTTTTCATTGCCAATTCCTACACATTTTGGGTCTAATGGACCGA
>Ga0209977_10000942_pt1 | contig 12220 bp, 6 predicted proteins | sample SumtaG_2_FD_183113 | JGI IMG/M metagenome (GOLD analysis project Ga0209977, IMG submission 183113) | Deep subsurface microbial communities from Indian Ocean to uncover new lineages of life (NeLLi) - Sumatra_00607 metaG (SPAdes) (version 2) | ecosystem: Environmental > Aquatic > Marine > Oceanic... | reverse complement strand
AAAATTAGAAAAAAGCCTAAAGGGTGGAAAAACACTTGAATTACTTCAGTTTGATGAATTAACTCAACAAGTGACATCATTAGACGAATTTGTAATTAATCTTGGCAGTCGTCTAAGAATCAAAGCTCAATATAGCACTGATTGCAAAGTTGTCAGTGCTAGAAGTTTAGTACTTATCAAAAAGCTTAGAGAAAAGTCAACCATTAACAGTATAGTCCCTCCAATGGAAGAAATTGAATCAGGTGTTTCTTTTAGAGAGTTAATTTTAGAATTAACAACTCAAGAAGACGAAGACTCAATAACCGAAATCGTTAATTCTTCCCAAGATATTATTTCAACAAAAGTTACAAGAGTTCTTGAGGCTCTTCCTACTACTTCGACTGAAGAAGGTGAAGAAGAATCCGAAGCATTAACCGTTAGAGTAAAATTGCAAGATCTAGATGATATAATTCGACTACTTGGAGATTTAGTTGTTTCAGGACAATTTATTAGAGAGGTTCGAGAACAAAAGACTTTCACTAGATCATTTAAAGAAAATCTTGCGAATTTTGAGCGAACAATAGGAAATATACAAGATTTAGTAATTAAAATGAGATTAGTTCCGCTTGATACAATATTTACAAGATTTCCTCGTATGGTCCGAGACCTGAGTCGAACTGAAGGAAAAGAAGTTGATTTTATAATAACAGGTCGGAATTACGGTGTTGATAGATCAGTAATTGAAAAATTAGTTAATCCACTGACTCACCTGCTACGAAATGCCATAAGCCATGGAATTGAGTTGCCAGAAGCAAGAGTTGCAAATAATAAAGACCGAGTTGGTCGTATCAAACTTGCTGTGACACAAGAAAGATCAGATATTGTAATCGAAATATGGGACAATGGTAACGGTCTAGATTATGATAAACTGAAGAAGAAAGCTAAAGATTTGGGATATATATCTTCAAGTAAAAAAGATTTGACTCGAGAAGAGATCCAAGCGATTCTATTTAGCAAAAGTATTTCTACTGCTGGCGGCACAACAGAAATTTCAGGGAGAGGAATTGGATTGAATGTTGTAAATGAAGGCATGACAAGTATTGGTGGTAATATTGAAATAGATAGTGTAAAAGGAAAATATACTTCTTTTCGATTGATCATTCCAATCTCAGTAGCAATTACTAAAGTTTTATTATTGTCAGTAAAAGATAATTGTTTTGCGTTGCCAATGGCGAACATAGAACAGATACTTTCTATTCCCTTAGATAAATTTCTTGTTGATTCATCAACTAATGCTAAATCAATAATAATAGATAATAATCCAGTTCCGATAATCGATTTACGTGAAAGATTACAATTCCGATCCGAAACATCGGAATCCTTACCAGGAATTGATCATGATAAAATACATACTGATCTGGATAAAGAAATCGTGGTATTATGGCGTAAGGGAAATCGAAGTATAGGATTTCTAGTAAATGAATTACTAGGAGAAAGAGATGTTGTAATGAAACCAATTCATAATTTTCTTAGCCAAGTTGGGGCATTTTCAGGAGCAACTGTACTAGAGGGAGGCCAAGTAGTATTAATAATCGATCCAATGAATTTCCTGGAGGTTAAAATTGGTGCCTGAAAATAAATATGAAAATTTATCAGAGTTTCAGCTTGATGGATTGCAAGAAGTTGGAAATATAGGTGCTGGACATGCGGCTATTGCATTAACTCAATTTTTAAACCGATCGACATATATGAGCGTTCCAAAAGTAGCTTTGGATAATATTCAAAGCATCAATAAATTTGTAAAAATGCCCTTTGATGAAGAACTAATTATAGTTTCAGCAAATACTGTAAGTGATTTGATTTATACCCTATTATTATTTATAGACAAAAAATCTGTCTTCGAAATTATTGATTTGATGGCTAAAAGGCCTGAAGCAGATTCAAAAAGCGATAATCTAAAATTGCCATCTTTATACCTATCGTTGATAAAAGAAACGGGATCTATCCTCTTATTAAAGTATGTAGAAGCTCTAAATTATTTTTTAAAGGTAAATTCTTTTCCATCACCCCCAAAAATACGTGTTGGAACTCTTGGATCACTAGCAAAGTTTGAATTAGGTGACATTAGTCAAGAGCTATCTAATATTTTATTTATTGAATGTGATATATTTACTTCCGAAAGGAATATATCTGTTGATCTCGCGATTGTCCCTCATTATGGAACTTTTGATAAATTTATGGATAAATTATTCTCTGATAATCGATAATGAGTAATTATCAACTATAAATTGAGATTACTAAAGTAATAATCCTAGCTTATCAGTAAATTTGCGGATTGAGCTATAATAATGCAGGAAAACGATGATAAATTTGCTATTCAACTTGAATCTGATAAAGGTCTGGACAATTTACTAATATATCTCAAAAATAAAATTATTTCTTTTGAACTTAATGATATTAATAAGAATTTACGTCTTTTAAAACGTAGACTTGGATTTTATAATTATGAAGAAATGTTAGTTGAACTTGAAAGAAATCAGGATTTATTCAATAATGTTGTTCAATTTTTAAAGGATTTACAAAGTTCTACTCCTAAAGGGGCACAATCCTCGACTTTTAGTATTAAACGTAAAATGACATTGAAAGACTATATTAATACCTCAAGAAAAGATAATAAGCGTAAAAAAAAGAAAAAAACAAAAAGAAAAATCCAAGTTCTAGATAAAAGTGCCTTTTCTTTTTCAATGCCTCAAGATACAGATAATTTTCAATCGGTACTTAATTTTCTCTCAAAAAACAATGTAAATTACGAAGCATATAAAGAAAATTACTTTATTCGACGAATTCAGACACGACTAAGAAAACTAGGATTAAATAGTTATAGTGAGTACTATGGACATCTTAGAAAGACACCAGAAGAGTTAAAGCTTTTAGTATCGAGCTTTTCAATAAATGTCACCCACTTTTTTCGTGATCGAGATTTATTCATCAATCTTCAGCGTAAAGTACTGCCATTACTAATTGATTCTGAAAATGTGTCTATTTGGAGTGCTGGATGTGCTATAGGACCAGAACCATACAGTATTGCTATGCTCATCAATCGATTAGGGGTGAGAAAAGAACAGAAAAATATCCGAATACTGGCAACAGATCTCTCTCGGGATTTTTTAAATCGAGCTAAACTTGGTAAATATCCTCAAGACCTGTTAAAAGAATTAGATCAGTCTGAAATTGAAGAATTCTTTTTTAAATTAGAGAATAATGAATACCAAATATCAGATGAGATAAAACAGTTTGTTGATTTTAAAATGCATGATCTAAGAACACCCCCACCAGCTAATAATTTCGATTTAATCTTATGTAGAAATGTTCTTATTTATTTCTCACGATCTCAAAGTAAAGAACTTTTTATTAGGTTTCATCATGCTTTAAAACCAAATGGGTTCCTAGCAATTGGTAGTTGTGAATTGATTCATCCTGCTATAAAAGAAAAATTTAAGACAGTAGATTCACAGAACCGAATATATCGACGTATTAATTAGCTTATTAATATAGGTAATTTAAATAAATCAAATTAAATAGTGTTTTTTACCTTTATTTTCCTATTCTGATATGTTTTACAATTTGACTAGAAAATATCTCTTTCTTGTAGTTTCGAATCCTTTCATCCTCTCTTAATTTGTTTGTTACATGATGAATAATTTTTCTATTGCTAGAAATCAACCTTGCTAAAACCTCTGTATCAGAGTCTATTGTTTGTTTTTTTTCGTAGATTAAATCGAGAAGAGGATCAATTTCGATCGGAGTAAGATATTTTCCGACTATCGATGCAAAATGTTGTGAGTTATCTGAAATATCTGGGAAATAAAGATCATAAACTAGATAATTTGCTAAATTATCTAGATATTCTATTCTTTTATCATGATCTAAGTAATTTGAAAGTTCACATTGGTTTAAAAATACAAGGTAACTTGCTAGAATTTCAAATACTTTTTCATTTTCTGAGGGGTACTTTATTGGTATTATTTTTGTATAATATTTATGAAGATAGACTGTTAAATGACTGAAATTTAATATATACCTCTTTAATAGATAGTTAATCAGATCAGAGTTTAATATTATCAACATTGATAACAAATTATATGATGGAGGTACTTCTAGAATTGAAACATTTGTTCCTGGTATAACTCTTTCTGGTTTGATCGCTACTCTAAAATAATTTCCAATAGCTGTTGTGATTATTCTTTTTTCCTTAAAATAAATATTAAACCTTTCATTATTAGGATGAGGTTTTGACCAATGAAAATATTTAGGGTTAAGTGCATATTTTCCAACACTTCTTCCAGAATGTAAAAAAATGATACAATATTTCGATGAAAATTCCTGTGTTAAATCTTTTTTAACTATTCTATGATCAATTCCATAATCCCCTTTGACAATATTTTGTTTTCCTTGTTTTTCTGCTTTTGTCCAGAAATCATCATAATAAATCATAAATCGCTTATATTTCTTAAAAATATCTACAGATATTGCAGAAAGAGCTTTAATTTTTGGACGGGGAATGATATTTATCTTATAATCTTCTTTTTTTTGTTTCAAAAGAAATAATGAACACATTTCTAAAGTTACTTCAGTGAAAACAGCTGATTCATCATCTATCCTTAAAATAACTGTCTTTTCTAATATTAAACAACGTAAACTTTCAAATTCCTCGACCCTGAGTATAGAAAAAGGAACTATTAATCCTACAACTCCATCTGATTTAAGAAGATTAATTGATCTTTCAATGAATGCACTGACTGCATTTAGGCTGTATTTTTTCGCATTACTTCCTGAGCATGATTGATACATCAATTTTACTAGATTTTTCTCCATCGATGACAAAATACTTCTCCCATAAGGGGGATTTCCAATTATTACATCAAAACCACCCTTGAGGATGACTTCAGGAAAAGCAATACCCCAGTGAAATGGAGTGAAATTAGCTAAATCTTTAATTCTAAGAGGCGCGCTTTTTGGATAATTCTTAAGTTCATTCACAGTAAGATTTCTGTAAAATGTGTCTACAAGTCTACGTAATTCATCATCAGCTTCTGAAATCGTTTTTTGGAGAGCATCTGAATGGAATAAACCTTTTCTCGCCTCTTTAATTTGAATACTTGTAATCAACCAGTTTTTATTTGATTCACTGCTGATTTTTCGTCGATCATCTGTGTTTGATTGAATATAGTTCATTATTCGTGATAATACCGCATAATAATCCAGTGGATATTGAACTTTTTCTTTACAAAGCCCAAATAAACTATTACCTGAATTAATATTCATAAATATCCATGAATGAAGAGAATTAATATCTACACTACCCTTGCTTAATATCCAACACAGTAATCGAAATTTAACAACGTTTAAACAACTTGGTGAAAGATCAATACCATAGATACACCGTTCAATAATTGAATTTGGGAGGGTATTATTTGATCTGATAAGTTTCTTTTGACGTTGGTACAGACTTTCAGCAGCATAAATTAAGAATGAGCCTGTTCCACATGAAGGATCTAAAAGTTTTATTGATAAATGATTTTCAACTGTTTCCAACGGATTTTGGGACTCATATTGATTGAAACACTCATCTGTAATTTTACGGATAATATCCCAACCAGTATAAAAAATACCTTTATTTTTACGTTTAGATACTTTAGGTTTTAAGCTAAAGAAATTCTCGAATTCATTCTGTACATTCTCGTAAAAGTAGCTTAAGAACCCAGGAGAAATTTCAGTTTGTTTATTCTTTTCTTCATTGAAATATTCTTCTGATGTCCACTTATATTCCATCAAAATCGCTATAAATTCTTCCCACTCTTGTTTGTTCAATGAGTCTTTTAATTGGTACTCTAAATGAGATAGTTTAAGAATATCTTTCAATATTAAAGGAATTCCCTTAGGAAATAAAAGAAAGGTCTGTTTCTCTGGTTGAAAAATCACTTCATGTATTACCATACGAACTTGACGAGAATTATTTAGTTGACTTGACGTGATATTAGTAGCTTCTTTAATTAAGAATAATCCCAGTATTTTAATAAACAAATTCAGTGCATTTTCATGTACAACATCTGGAGATTGTCCATAAGAGCTTCCCCTTGTTAGAAATTTCGCATAAAAGGGTTTAAGAGAAGAATATAAGCTGTACATTTCAGACTTCCAATTTATAAAGAGTTAAATTAATAATTCGGATAATAAAGCTATGATTCCTAAATCAATTCTTAAAAACATTGCATTTAAATGCTTTGATGTGATCCTTTTTTGTTAAAAGTCAACGGTTGTGTATTGTTTGAACTTAAGAGAGGATTTTCTACCTAAGGATATCCTAAAAGTATGTGAAATATTAACCAATAATGGATTTCAAGCATATATTGTTGGTGGATCTATCCGAGATATGATTCTCAAAAAACAACCAAAGGACTGGGATATTACAACAAATGCCTTACCATCTGAGGTAATGAAAGTCTTTAAAGGATTAGCAAAGATTATACCCACTGGATTAAAACATGGAACTATTACAATAATTATGAATGGTACTGTTATAGAAGTAACAACATTTCGAACTGAAAAGGAATATGTGGATGGACGAAGACCTAACGAAGTGGCTTTTATTGATGATATTGAAGGTGATTTAGCTCGTAGAGATCTAACTATTAATGCTATTGCTTTCGACCCAGTAAATAAAAAAACAATTGATCCATTTAAAGGAGTAAATGATATTGAAAACAAAATTTTAAAAATGGTTGGAAACCCAGATGATCGTTTAAAAGAGGATGGACTTCGTTTAATTCGGATTTTTCGTTTTGTATCAACATTGGATTTTAAAATTGATGAAAAGACTTTCAATTCAATACCAAATAATTTATCAACCTTTGATAAAGTTTCTAGGGAAAGGATTCAAACTGAATTTCAAAAACTAATATCAGGTGAATCTTGGTTTAAATCATTGGTACTAGTTAAAGAATCTGGGTTATTATATCATTTGGTTCCTGAAATTGAAGCTCTTAATTCATATCCTCTAAAGGTAGATCTGAATATTAACCGATTAGATTTTACATTTCGGATTTTAGCGGAATTAAAAACAAAAAGCTCTACTAGACTACGGTACGCTGTTCTTTTTCATCAAATATCAATTCTCAAATCCAAATCAACAGATCTATTTCCAAATTATAATGAAAATCAAATTGGTAAAATACTAAGAAAAATGAAATTCTCCAATAAACAAATTGAAGAAATTTGTCATGTATTACGAATTCATACTATTTCACTTCCGTATAAATTACTCAACCAAAATGAAGAACAAAAGAACTATCAGATGAGAAAATTTTTATTTAAAATTAAGCCTGTATATATTCTTGATTTTTTAAGGTTTTTTAGGGCGAAAGAACAGGCTATTAAAGCAAAAATATATCTTACATCAGAACTAGAAAAAGACCTGCTAGAAAGATCAAAAGTACAACATCCAATTAATAAATCTGATTTAGCAATCAATGGCGATGATATTATACATTATTTTAAGATTAATAAAACAAATGCTTCGATGAGAGAGTTTATTGGATTATGCTTAGGAATAATTAGAGAACGAGTTGAATTTGACCTTAGTATGAACAAAAAAGACAAAATTGAAAATATTCTTAAGAGACTGAATAAAATTATTTTTCAATGTAAGATTAAGACTGAATCTAACGTCCTTATAGTTTCAACGGATCACATTAGAAATTTGTATCGGAATAATTTACCCGATTATTGCAAATGGGAAAATGAACATACATATCAACTTGCTATTTGGCTTATTCTGTGTCTGCTTAGAAAAAAACAACAAAATATTGTAATTTTTGACGCAACGAATTTCAATCTCCCCTCTCATCCTCATCATCGTAAAAAATTAGCCTATTTATTCAAGATATATAATCCAATGTTTCTTCATGCACAAGCAACTGAAGAAGAAACAAAACAGAATCTTGAAATACGCAAGAGAGCAAAACCCACAATAAAAAGTAGTGACGCAGATTTAGATGTTTATTATCATTATAAAAAGAAAACTGAATCATATTCGAATTTTCTATCAATTCCTAAGCATTTTGAGATGATTAAAATATCATCTAGAGGATTGAAATTTCATGATCAAATTCAAAAATTAACAAATAAAATCAGAAACTCTAATAATAGGTTAATAATTATGAGTGGAAACGTGCTTAGTGGAAAATCATTTATTGCAGAAAACCTACAGCTCGAAATAGAAAAAATTTGATTCAATAGGTAGCTATGAAAGGTAGGGGTAATGAACTTATTCTCAAATCAGGAATCTAAGAAAGATAAAGGTCAATTCTTCACCCCTAAAACTTTGGTAAGAGCAATAATTGAACTAATAATCCCGTATATTAAAAAAAATAATAAAACACTTAGGATTTTAGATCCTGCAATGGGTGAAGGAATATTCTTTGATGTTTTATTACGAGTTATCAAGGATATACCGGTTAATTTAGAACTATATGGAATTGATATTGATCCTAAAGTTGTCAAAATCGCGGTAAAAAAACTATCCAATCTCTACAATATTCCAAAACAGAACCTAATTAACACAAATTTTTTACTAGATGAAATATTATATGAAAAAGTAAGAAAAATTGATGTCTGTATAGGAAATCCTCCTCATAATGCTAGATACTCAAAACAAGATTGGAGTAAAATTAGAGAGAAGATTAATACTGATTCAAAACTTGAATTTCCATCTGAAAGTTCAATTTTTTTTGTATTTAAATGTTTAAAATTGTTGAATACGAATGGGATACTCGGATTTATAATACCAAAACCTTTAGTTTACTCAAAAAGATGGTTTAACTTCAGAATTTTTCTTTTATCGGAATGTAATTTACTCGAAGTACTAGACCTAGGGAATCAGTTTTCAGGCCAGCTTCAAGAGCAATGCTTTATTCTCATTGAAAAAAATGCGACTGATGGCAAGTATAAAACAGGATACTGGAATTCAAATGAAGAAAGATTTAGAATAACTAATACAGTTCATAATTCTAATGCTTTGATGTTTGATAATCTCCTGATAGCTGTAAATGAACCAGAAGTTAGACTTATTAAAAGACTTTATAGCGATTTATACGAAAATCTAGATGTAATTGCTTTTAGGGGAATTAACAGTACATTTCGTAAAAAACAAGGAAGTAAACCATTAATAGAAAAAGCAAATCTGGTTTCAGGATTTATATTACCAAATTGTAATTTTATTTCAGAGAATGTGCCTAAAAAACTCGTCTTACGACAACAAAAACCAAAAATATTAGCTCAGCGCATAATTTCTTATAAAACTAAACCAGATTATAGGTTTGATTTACAATTGTGGGTTGATCATAAAGGATCTGAGTTATCTCATGAAACAGTAATCAATATTGTACCTAAATACTTAGAAGATACTGAATTTTCATTAACTGCTATTGCTGGTTTATTAAGATCTTCGTTCATTGAATGGTGGCTTCGTCATGTGGTCTTTACTAAAAGGTTTGTGACTAGCAAAGATTTTGATAGGAGTTATATCAATAAAATCAGAGTACCAAAACTATCAAAGAAAGGAAATAAAGATTTTAGAAATAGATTTCAGAATTTTATTGAGATGGAATCATATGAGGTTATTCCAAATTATATAGAAGAGATTGATCCTATAGATCAGTTATATTGTATAAGTGAACTTTATAAAAAGCTTCAAGAGTACGGAGAACAGCAAAAATCTCTTATTTATTCAGTAACCAAAAAATCCTTAGATTTGGGGATGGATGAAAGTCAAAGAGAAAAATTCTGTATTCTTTTCAGAAAAAACTTCCAAACATTGATAAAAGATTATGATGTTTCATTCCCAAATCAGTTTGAAACGGATAGGATATCTGAAAAAATACATATTATTAATCAATTAATGGGCAAAATACAATTACTTATTAATAGAATCGTGCTTTTTCTTTATAAAATAACACCAGCAGAAGAAATAATAATTCGTGGGGAGATAAATTGAAGAGAAAATTAATTAAGAAGGAACTTGGATCAATACCGACCCCAATAGACATAGTAAAGGATATCATCAGATTAATTCTAGATTCTCAGCTTATTAAAAAGAAAGAATATCTAGTGCTAGATAATTCTGTAGGAGATGGCCGATTCTTAATTGAATATTTCAAAGCTTATGAAAGGATAGCCAAAAATGAAGCTGATTTACACTCACTATTCCTATTCGGTTTAGATATCGACTCAAAGGCTATAAAGGAAGCATCTTGTAAAATTAAGGAAGTGAATTGTAATATTTCAATCAAAGCCGGGAATGCCCTTATCGGATATATAAGACCCCCTTCTAATTATGAAACCCACTGGTCCAAAGAAAAGCTGAATCAATCTTATGCTGTGACATTTAAATACAGAAATTCAGAAGAACTGAAACAATTTCCTCAATTTCATTGGTTCAAAGAATGGCCAAAATTTCTTTCAAATAATGGATTTGATATCATAATTGGGAATCCACCTTATGGAGTTTCTTTTTCTAAAACTGAAAAAATGCTGTATAGAAACTTATATCAAGCTTGTGATCCTGAAATTGAAAGTTATATTCTTTTTATTGAACGATCAATTGATTTATTATGTGAAGGTGGGCTATTAGCCGTAATAATACCAAATAATATAGCTACAAATTATAGATATCATAATATTCGGAGATTTGTTCTCGATAATGTGAAGATTTTAAGAATTATTAATTTTGATAAACAAATCTTTCCAAAAGTCCATGTAGAATCGACAATTTTATTTGTTAAAAAAGAATCTAGGATATTAGAACGAAGAAACAATCTTATTAGATTTGAAATGATATCCCATAAGAATGGCAAAAAAAAATCAAAATCTCTTATTAAAAAGGTAATGCAAAAAGATTTGGAAGATAATCCTGTTGATATGTTTATACCCCAACCTGATCATATAGTCACGACAATATTAGACAAAATTAAACAAAATTCTATTCCATTGAAAGAATTAGTAACAATATATCGTGGAATAGAACTTGGGTACCATTCTCCAACAACAAGCAATAATAAAACCAACTCAGAATGTGTTCCATTAATTGCTGGTAGATCAATTCGTAAATTTCGATTGAATAAAGAACATCGTTTTATCAAATTTGATTCTATCAATAAGTCAGTTTTTAAAGAGAAGAGTCTATATTTGAACCCTCAAAAACTCTTTTTAAGACGAATTGGGCATGAACTAATAAGCGCTTTTGATTCTAACCAACTTTTTTGCGTTTGTGATGTTTATATGATTGTACTAAATGATAATATATCCCCTAAACAAATTCTATATCTTGAAGCGTTACTGAATTCACATTTAATGGCATTTTATTTCAAGTATAGATTTTCCTCTGTAAAAAAAGTCTTTCCTAAAATTCCAATCAATTTTCTAAAAAAAATCCCTATTAAAATTCCAGAAAATCCTAGTATAATCTTCGAATTTGTAGAGCAACTTCATAAACTTACTTGGAACCTAAATGACGCAGATCCAACAATGATAGTAAATATTCAAAAATTGAATAAAGAGATTTTCGATATTTATAAAATGACCTCTGATGAAATATCACTTATTGAAAGAATGACATCTAATTCCTAAATTCAAAGCAAAATTCATGTCAGTTTTTGAATTTTCATATCAAATTTCCTACAGAATTAAAACTGACAAATATCTCTAGTTGAATGTTGTTACCAAGCTTTGTCTATTAATCTAGTAACAGAAAAACCACAATCATGTGTTTTATATCGTCGATTCAGACCAATTAAAAAAGCTGTAAAATGTTCAATATGTCTTGCTGATAAAATACTTCCACCATCTACAGGTTTTAAGAATTTTATAAGCTTAACTTTATCACTAATGACGCGTTTTACTGATTTATTACTACCAAATATATATATATCTTGATTAAGAGTAGGTACGCGATTTGTATCTAGTAATATTGTATTTGAGACTGTCTTAAAAGCTCCAACTATTGGTATTTCTGGTGGTATATGATTTCGTAATAATTCTGTTGCACTTTTAGCTCCTAGCTCGGATTCGGATAACACGTCTACCATTTTTCCCTTTCTAAATGGTTTCAAAGGAACTGTGACGTCTACAATTATGTGATTTTCAGTCAATAAACCAATAATTGGAGTTATTGTATCTATTAAAT
>Ga0209977_10000941_pt1 | contig 12220 bp, 11 predicted proteins | sample SumtaG_2_FD_183113 | JGI IMG/M metagenome (GOLD analysis project Ga0209977, IMG submission 183113) | Deep subsurface microbial communities from Indian Ocean to uncover new lineages of life (NeLLi) - Sumatra_00607 metaG (SPAdes) (version 2) | ecosystem: Environmental > Aquatic > Marine > Oceanic... | reverse complement strand
TGTTCGGCCTTCACCAGGATCTTCAGGGTCGCGCATGAACTTATCTGTAAGGTTATCAAGCAATGGTGGCATAGTCGCGCTAAAGAGACAGATCTGGATATCGTTGGGCATATACTGAAAGATCTTGTAGATCTGATCCTTGAAGCCTGCCGAGAGCATCTCATCAGCCTCGTCCAAGACGACCAATGTCATACCCTGCGGCTTCAGGTACTTGCGCCGCATCATGTCATGCACGCGACCTGGAGTGCCGACAACGAGGTGCGGTGGAGACGTGTCCAACTTCTCGCGGTCGGCATCAACAGATGTCCCGCCTACGAGCAGCTGGACCCGCAGGCCCGTCATGAAGCGCCCAAGTCCCTCGACCACCCCCTTGATCTGGTTAGCAAGCTCATGGGTGGGCGACAGAATGAGGGTCTGCGTATAGTTCTTCGTCACATCCACCATCTGTAGTGCACCGATTACAAAGCACCCCGTCTTTCCTGTTCCTGATTGCGCCTGGGCGATCAAGTCGCGATGTTTTCCTGAGGTGCTGGCATAGATCATGGGATAAAGGCCGCGCTTCTGGATAGGGCTCGGGTGTTCGAAACCAAAGGCATAGATGCCTCTGAGGAGCTTATCTTTCAACCCGAGCTTCTCATCGTCCCACTCCTCCGTTAGGACATCGTGTTCGTTGTTGGTCTGTATGTCGTTCATGCTGTACTACCGTCTGCTGATGCTTTTAAGTGTGTTCCAGGGATAATAAGGGAGTCAATTTTATGTTTCCTTGAAAATTGATATAAATGTGCTCCCGCATCAGCATGTAGCAAGCCATGGCCATACTAGCAGATAGACAGTACACGCTGGCAGCGTTCGCAGATATCATAAGGGAAAAATCCTCGGAGTTCGATCTCCCGGGTGCGACAGTCAACGTCATCAACAATCTAGCGCAACTGGTGGGCGCCCCGAGCTACCAGAAGACACCAGTGTTCAAGAAACGTGAGCGTGGCCGCCCTAGGCCGCGACACACTATCTCCTCTGCCGACTGGGAGGAGATACGCAATTTCCAGACGACTAAGCTAGCGACAAAGGTCGACGCTATAGAGTTGGAGGTCGACAGTGTTCGTACTCTACTGAACAAGATCACCGAGTCTAACTATAGTAAGATGAAAGATAAGGTCGTGGAGGTTTTGACCCGAGCCTTGGACTGCGGCGAGAAAGGGGAAGCCTGCCTCCTGAGGCTCGGCGAGTCGATCTTCGAAATTGGCTGTATGAATAAATTCTGGGCCAAGCTCTATGCTCGCCTCTATAAGGACCTGATCTCGACCTCGGACGTTATGGGGCGGATCTGTCGTAAGAACCTCGAGTCATTCCTGTCGCTCTTCGACGACATACGCTATGTCCCGGCCGAGCAAGACTATGATGCCTTCTGCAAGACTAACAAGGATAATGAGAAGCGCCGCTCGCTGAGCAGCTTCTTCGTGCATCTCATGAATGTGGAGGTAATCACTGTCGAGCGCATCGTTGGGCTTCTTACGTCACTGCGTGCGAAATTTGAGGCGTGCATCGGCGATGCTGCAAAGAAAAATGAGGTCGACGAGATATCCCAGAATCTCGTGATCCTCATAATGCACGGTGCAAAACGGTTGGCACGCGACAGCGGCATCTGGCCGGACGTTATGAAGTTTGTAGAGCGCGTGGTGGTCATGCGGCCTCGGAAACACCCTGGGCTTACTAGCCAGACTAGGTTTCGCTTCATGGACCTCCTCGACTCTCTCGAGCAGCAGCATAGGTAAATAATCAGTATAAATACAACACTCTTCCTATTAAGTACTTATGGGCGAGGGACCACAGGGGAACATGAGCTTTTCTTTGCAGGAGACAGATCCCAGCGGCGGAGTCGTTACCTACGAGGAGTTACTCGAGGAGGTTGATCTCATGGAGGTTGCTGCCGATGTTTCTATGGATAGCTACATTGCGCAAGAGATTGACTACCAGACTAACTACCTTAGGAAAGACTTGGACCGTATAGCCGAATACTATGGCATCAGTAGGCGGAAGAAGCGGAAACCGCAGTTAGCAGAGGATATTGTGATCTTCGAGCAAGATCCTACGAATGCGGAGACTGTCTACCGCCGAAAGAGATTGTGGTCGCATATCCTGGAGATAAAAGCTGATAAATACTTAAGCAAATATTTAATATTAGACTAGGGTATATGGTCGTTTCTCGACTAGACAAAGACATAACCTACGAGGACACGAAGTTTATGAACAAACAGGATATCGGGCGTGAGGCCTCTCTCTACGAGATAGAACTCTTGCCCGGGCTAGGGGGGATAATTGCTCTTGGCCAGGTGCAGTACACCTTCTCTGAGAAGGGTGTGCTGTTTGTGCCAGTGTACTTGGTAGAGTCCGATGAGGTAGTGGACCAGATTGGTATCTATGAATTTACCTCCGCACGCTACCCGGACCTGCTGGACGGCGACGGGGACCTCGACATCGCGGCTCTTACGGACCCAATGCCACTGCTTTACAAGTTCGTATCGCGGCCTTTCCTAAAGGCCCATCTGTCGCCCCTCCCCCCGGCGAAGGAAGTTGCCGAATCGCCTCTATCCACGACTGTTCCCACTACCCCCACAGTATTCGAGCAGCTTCTTGGCGAGGACGACGATAATGACGGCCCGGACGCACCGACAGGCGAGATGAGCGAGCAGGAGGGTTATGTGCCTGGAGCAGACGATGTGTGGGTGCAGAAGTTTATGAAGAATAGGAACTATAACCTGCTCGACAATGAAGCCGGCGGCGACTGTCTCTATGCCGTAGTCAGGGACGCATTCCGTGGTCTAGGGGCCGAGGCCTCTGTATCTGAGTTGCGGTCTCGCGTGGCGGCGGAAGCGACCGAAGAGACGTACGAGTACTTCAAGGAGCAGTATGATATGTTCTCAAAGGCGATTCCGGAGGCGCGCGAGCGAGCCAACGCGCTTGCAAGTGAGATAGGCAGGTTGAAGGCCAAGGCAACCGCCGAGCGCGACCGGAACGCACGCCTGGCGATCGTGACGGAGGCGAAACAGTTGGTGAAAGAGCACAAGCGTGTGAAGGGAGAATACGATCACGCCAAGGAACTGCTGCACGACTTTGAGTTCATGGCGAACGTGGGCAATCTTGCAGAGTTCCGTGATATCCTCAAGACCTGCCGTTTCTGGGCGGATGCTTGGGCCATAAACACACTGGAGCGCGCCCTAAATATCAAGCTCGTCATCCTCTCTAGTGCCAACTACGATGCTGGAGATCTGGGCAACGTCATGCTTTGCCGCGATGTTGTGGATCCGGCGATCCAGGAGAAGGGCAGCTTCAAGCCCAAGCACTATGTGATCGCCGCATACACAGGGGAGCACTATCTGTTGGTCACCTACGACGGGGAGAGGATATTTCGTTTTGGCACATTGCCGCGCGGCATCAAAACGCTCATCGTAGAGAAGTGCATGGAGCGCGGGGAGGGAATATATAACTACATACCGAAGTTCAGAAATCTGAAGGCGAATGCAGCGCCGCCGCCCGCCCCCTCTGATGCGCCTGTCGCATCTCCGGCATTTGACGCTGATACCGTATTTCAGTTCTATTCCCGGTCCCGCGACAAGCCGCCGGGCCGTGGCGCAGGTGAGAAGATCGATCCAGCAGACAGTATGAAGTATGCAGCGCTTGCTGCCATTCCTGAGTGGCGAAGGCTGCTTTCCAACTTCGCGGAGACACCTTTTGAGCTGGACGGCCACAAGTGGGGGTCGGTGGAGGCCTACTACCAGGGGAGCAAGTTCAAGGAGGGCAACCCGGACTTCTATTTGAAGTTCTCTCTCGACTCCGGCTCCGAGATCTCCAAAGATCCGGTCCTGGCCAAGGCTGCGGGGGGAAAAACGGGCAAGTCCAGGGGTAGGCAGGTCCGGCCAAAGTCGGTGAAGGTGGACCCTAATTTCTTCGAGGGTGGCAGGGCCAAGGCGGCGATGTACCGTGCGCAGTTCGCGAAGTACTCGCAGAATGCCAATGCGCGTGCGGCGCTCCTGGCTACCGGCGATGCCAAGTTGCAGCACTACGCGCGTGGCCAGCCCCCTGTCGTTTTTTACGACACTATGAAAATACGAGAGCAGCTGCGTGACCCAAAGGAGGTAAAATAGTCATACTATATATCTATTATGACTAGTTTAACAGCTGCGAGGACAGACTGTCTTGTAATATTGGTTTTCAAAGATATAAAATCGGTATAAAATATTTTCTGCAAATATAGCAATGGACTTCACACCGAGCTCCGAGAAGCTCATGTCGACACTGATCGACCATTTTGATGATCTTCGGGTCAAAAGGACGCGATTCCAGCAGAAGCAGGTGGACAACGTGATCAAGATACTTTACAGCGAGATAAAGGCGGCGAACCGCTTTGTAGATCTCCTTTGGTCTCTGGGCAAGGTCAAGCGCGAGCTGCAGTCCTCTTCGATGCTCTCTCCACCAACTGACCTCTTGGGGAGTAAGTACGTAGCTAGTCCAATACGCGAGTACATCGAGACACACCTCAGCGAGTACTTGGTGTTCTCCACCAAGTTGGGCGACCGCGCTGTCGAGATAAGGTTTGGCATCCTCGCAGACGAGTCTCCCGCCAATCTTGTGCACCTGGACCGCCTGGCAAAGAAGATGATCACGTGGCTTAAGATAGCAAGCACCTACAGCCCCCGTCGCTGCGCTACACGGTTGCGTGTATTCTGCTACTTGACCCCTTTCAAGAAGAAGCTTCCCGACAGTCAGTTTCATATCCTGGGCGCCGAGAACTGCAATAGTGCCGTGACTACCTCCTGCACGCGTAACGGGGATATCTTACTATACCGTCAGGAAGAGTTCTTCAAGGTCTTCATTCACGAGACGTTCCATGTATTGGGGCTCGACTTTTCGAATATGCCCTCCGCCGGCTTCCGGGCGAAAGCCCACGAGATATTTCCTATCAAGAGCGAGTTCCGGCTCTATGAAGCCTACGCAGAGTTCTGGGCCTGCACGATGAATGCGCTATTCTGTGCATTTTCTCTCCTGGGGCCGTCGCCGAGTTGGGATAACTTTGTCCTCTATAGTGACTTTTGCCTGAGATTCGAGCAGGTATTTTCCATCTTACAGTGCGTAAAGGTTCTCGACTTCATGGGAATGCATTATACCCATCTCTATGGGACAGACAGCGTCAGCCAGAGCATTAGGAAATACCTCTTCAAGGAGAAGAGCAATGTATTCGCCTACTACGTCGTCAAGGCGATCCTTCTATATTATAATGGGGCCTTTATGCACTGGTGCTGGCGGAACAACACCAACCTTCTGGCCTTCAACAAGAATGCAGCCCATATGGCTCTCTTCCTATCGTTCATTCGTCGCCACTACAAGAAGGAGCAGTTCCTGGAGGATATACGGAAAATGCAGGGCTTCCTGAAGACTATCAAGAAGGAGGCGAAAGAGGAAGAGCTCACCAAGACCCTGCGCATGACACTCTGTGAGATGGGGTAAAATTGACCATCGCAGAGGGCATATGTGTACCTCAGTCGCAATGGGAATAAGATTGCTGAACAGTTTCATCAACTCCTCGCGTAGCAGCGGAATACAGGAGATAGCACTAGAGGAACTCGAAGGGAAGAAAGTCGTGGTCGATGCGAGCATCTATCTTTATAGATTCAAGGCGGCGGGGAGTCTGATAGAGAGCCTCTTCCTTATGTGCAGTGTCCTACGATCGCACAATATACACATACTCTTCATCTTCGACGGACAACCCCCTCCCCATAAGCGGGCGGCAGTAGACGAGCGGCGCCGAAACAAAGAGCGCGCAGAGGCGAAACGCGCGCGGCTTATGGCGGCCCTGGAGGTGGAGGAGAATGAGAGGATCAGAGACGATCTGAAACGAGAGATTGCTCGCATCACGAAGAAATGTGCACGCCTGTCCCGCCGTGACATCGCAGAGGCCAAGACGTTGCTGGACAGTTACGGCATCGGGCACCTACAGGCGTCGGGCGAAGCCGACGGCGTCTGCGCTGCTATGGTCGTCCAGGGGCGGGCATATGCGTGTATAAGCGAGGACACCGACTTGTTCATGTATGGCTGTCCGCGCGTCTTGAAATACCTAAGCCTTGCGCACCACACTGCGATGCTGTATAGCCTCGATACCCTTTTGAAGGATCTCGAGCTGCCCCTAGCTCGCTTCAGGCAACTTTGCGCTCTCTCGGGAACGGATTATCATAAGACAGAACATAGTATCTTTGACCTATATCGGCACTTCCACGAATACGAGGCATCTTGCACAAATGACGAATTCGAGCCGTGGCTCTCACGACGGCTTGGTGTCCATTTGCCAGACCTCACCTTAGTTCTTCGGCACTATGTGAGCGAAGGCGCCTTGGCTCCTTATAAGTACAAGGTTATCCGAAACGGCGACATCGACTACACTAAGCTGCATTCGGTCCTGAGAGAGGCTCGATTTGTCTTCGCGCCTGCGCGGCCGCTTGACTGCAAATAAAAGTCAGAATAGTACATAATGGTTGACGACGGTGCCCGCCTGGACCCTGTATCTACGGCGTTCCATGAGATGGAGAAGGACCGTGATGCCCACACGATAATGTGCGTGGTCCGGATTGACGGAGTTGTACCGGAGGAGGAGATAAGGCGTCGCGTGAAGGTGGCGGTCGCACGGTTTCCTACTTTCTCATCATTGGTCGTGGAGCAGGAGGGGGTGTTCTCTCTGCGAAAGATCTGGACCCCCGTAGACATAGACCTCGACAGGCATCTCTTTGTAGAAGAGAGAGGCCGTTTCAAGGAGCGTGAACTGCAATCACGGCTCGATGAGATTTTTGCACTACCGCTAGCTAAAGACATTCCTAGGTGGGCGTTCCACTATATTTACTTCCCTCTTTCGAAAGTTGCCTTTCTCGTCCCAAAGGTAAGCCACACCTACGGTGATGGGCCAATGCTATCACATATTTTCTCCTCTATAAGTGATCCGGGCAAGGAAGTGGTCAGTCTTCTGCCAGTTAGGCGCTACTCACTCCTCTATAAACTCTACACCACGGTACTTCTTCTGTGGCTCATCGTGACCAGCGCATTTAGGCGTTCATCGGTGCCCGAGTTGCGGATCAATACCGAGGCGGCTGCCACCAAACCTGTGCGCCAGAGAATGCTGTGCAGTTGGCCGAGGGACCAGTTGCGCACAACAGCGGCAGCGCACGGCGCCACCGTCCACGTTCTCCTGCAGACCCTGCTGTTTAGAGCGGTACGCCTTTATGACGGCCACCGGCGTGCTCTTAGGAGCATATCCGTCTTCAGCCTAAGAAAGAAGCCCAAGCTCACGTGCCTAGACGCCACGAATAATATGGGCGTAATGTACACAGCGGTGGGCGCGGATGCGGTGCGAGCGGCGGATATTCTGGGCAGCGTGCAGCGGTTTACCGACTGCTACAAGGCTGCATTCGTTTTCCCTCTCTTCTGGGCTGCTGTAATGAAACTGGCAGCCTGCACTGAGGCGCAGCCGATGGTTAGAGCCACGTCTTGGTGCGCGGACGCGGCGGACTTCGGGCTCAGCAGCTACAAGGTACCGCTTAGCGGCTTGAGGGTTGGCGGGCATAAAGTGTCACAGATCTTCGCAGTAGTGAAGCCATACCGGTTCGGGACGGCATTCTCGGCAACCTCCTATGGTGAAACCGTGACCCTGGCTGCATCATTCCGAGATGGAAATCTCGATGATGTCGACAAGTTCCGCGAGTGCCTTCGTCTCGCATATAAGGAATTGGAGCAATCTCAATAGAACCAACTCGTAAGATTTGATTTTATTGGCATAGAGGTGGCCTTTACGAGGCCGACGCGGCGGCCGCCTCGGCCGCCTTCTTCTTCGCGCTCTTCGCGAAGTGGGGGCTCATATAGCGCTGAAGGTTGAAATAGGTCAGCTCGTCGTTCTTGGTGAGCTTCAGAAGCTTGCGCAGCTTGGCATCCGCGAGAATGCGGCGGCCGTTCGCCGGGTCCTGCAGCTTATGGGCGCGAATGTAAGTGTTAATCTCACGCGTGACCTCGGTGCGGGCCATCTCCGTGCCCTTCGGCTTGCCGAGGAAGTTGGCAAGCTCCGTGCTGATCTTCGTCGGCTTCACGAAGCCGCTCGGCGCCCGGTTGCCGTTTTTGCGCGCGCGCTTCTTCCCCGCCTTCAGGGCGTTCTTGAGCTCGCGCTCAGAGCGCTTGTGGAGCGCGCGGACCTGACCCGTGACGTGGGTAAGCTGGCTCCGCAGGGCCTGAAGCTGGCCGAGGAGCTCGGCGAAGGCGTCGCCAAGGGTAGGCCCCGCCGGCTTCTCGGCGGCCTTATCCGCCGGCTTGGCGACCGCCGGCTTGGCAACCGCCGCCGTGGTCTTCTTGGTCGCCTTCACGACCTTGGCCGCCTTCTTGGCGGCCTTAGGTTTAGTGGATGCACTGGTCTTCTTCGTTCTGGGCATATTATACTTTACCCTAGGAGGAATTTTTTAAGTGCTTTAACGCAGTAAATATTTAAGAGCAGATAGGTCACGAAATCACCCGGGCGGTTGCGTCTCATAGACCACGGACTCATACAGCCAGGGAAGGCTCGCGGCTGCCTGGGTGTTGACTAGAGTAAGGGCCGCTAAGACGTAGAATGCCCCTAAAGAGCAGGCACTTCGGTCGCGCCCACGGGTGATGAGGTCGCTGATGATTTTTAATGCCGCGTTCTGGGCGGCCAGCCGTGGCATGGTTGCCAGCCGCTGCATATCTACTGCCCTAAAGGGATCTCCCGACGGTGGACATATCTGCCGCTTTACGGCAGGTGTGAGTTGCGCCCTATAGGCCCAGATGTCGGCTAACTCTCGAAGGAATCTCACTATGCCCGACCTTCCCAAGCTCAGGAACCACGCTGAATTCGTTACATGTCCGTAAGTGTCGATCTGATGGAAAAGCGACACAGTTCTTAGCTCCATACGTTTTCGGGAACTGGGCTTTCCAACGGGGTCCTCAATGGTCGTCGTGGTCGGTTCGCCAAGAACTTTGGCGAGGCGGATAAGCTCTCTGAGGTCCGATATGAGTTTCGGCCTCATTCCTGAGCGGTTGTAGGGATTTGTGGGAAGTTTGCTCCTTTGCACCAGGTTGAAAAGCGATCTCACGTCGAAGCCATAGGTGAATTCGTCCTTGTCTGCGTAGCTGATGAACTGGTGGTAGGGCAGGGTGGAGAGCGGCTCGAGTGAGAGGAAGTCTGTCGAGTTTGTGCACGCGCGGCTGAAGACCGCCGGGCCCTGAAAGCTGTTGTAGCGGCGGCGGAGGTAGCCGCGGAAGCGCCGCTGCACAGCAACCGCATGTTTTGAGTACTTGAGAAAGTTGTGCATTCGAAATATGAGCTCCTTTTTATTTCCGGACACTTTCTGTTTGTAGTGGCGCGCCATCGCCTTCAGCTGGGATACGTTATAGTTTACCTCCAGGAGCTTGTCGGCCTCTGAGAAGTGGGGGACGCGGAAGTCCTCTCCGCACACCTTGTTATTCCTGTTCGCCTTCTTGCACCCTATCTTGTCATAAAGAAATTTACTAAGGTAGCTCCTAGGCGATACCTTGCAGCCGCAGCAGTTGTGCATATATATGGAAGGCATAATATAAGTTTAAATCTTATTCGGTGAGGATCTTGGACGACGTTGGTGGCTTGCGTTCAAATACTTATGCTCTCATTTTCATTAAATTGATTTAAAGCGGACACAGCAAGATAACACCATATCAGCATGACGAAACCAGGAGACCTCATCACCAAAGCCAAAGCTTTCAAAGCAAGCGATGTCACATACAAGCCCCCGAAGGTTAACTCGCGCGGTGGCAAATCTGTTCAACTGCAGCTCGGCGGTCATCCACTGATCCTTCAGATTCCTCTGATGCTGACCTGGGGTGTGAACGAGCGTGTCGATGAGCAGACGGGTCGTGTATCGTATGATCTATCGCTGCAGTTCGAGAAGGGCCAGGGCAAACGATCTGTCGAGAAGTTCCAGCAGGCGCTTCAGGATCTGCAGGAGAAGATTCTGGACGACGCAGTCAAGAACTCTCGTGCCTGGTTCGGTAAGAGCTCGACCTCGCGGCAGGTCCTGGAGGCTCTGATGTATCCTATCCTACGCTATCCGAAGAAGAAGGACGACTCTGGCGATTACGACTATGAGCGTAATCCCACCCTCAAACTGAAGATCCCTTTCTGGGAGGGCAAATTCAATCTTGAGCTCTACAATATGGCCCGTAAGCCAATTTATCTTCCGCCGAAGACTTCTGCCTCGCCGGTTCCGCAGGGCGATAAGACGCCGATGGATCTGGTTCCCAAGGCGTCCCATCTGAATGGTCTGGTGGCTTGCACCGGTGTGTGGATGGCCGCTGGGCGTTTCGGGGTTACGTGGAAGCTCCTCCAGGCTTGCGTCCAGCCACCCCTCCGGCTGTTGGGGTCTGCAACGTGCCATGTGGCGTATGACTCGGACGACGAGGCGGCCATGGAGCAGCTCAGTCGCAACCAGGAGCAGCAGCAGAAGACCGGCCCGAGCTATGACGCGGATGACTCGGACGACGAGGAGACCGATGCAGGCAAAGGGCCGACATTCTCCAGCGATGAGGAGGCCGAGGAGGCCCGTCCCCCGACACCTCCGCCGGCGCCGAAGAAAAAGAAAGTCGTGCGGCGTCGCAAGAAGAAGACGAGCGCATAAACCGTGGTGAATGAGAGCATTGATATAAACTGATTGGGTTGTTTGTTACAAGATTTTTTCTTATAACAAATTAGACAGTGATGGTGGCATCCAAGTGGCCCGTAACAATTGTCACATGTTTTTACAAGATACCGGGAAATACGAAGAGGAGTCTGAAGCAATACCGCGACTGGATGGCCAACTTCTTCGAGATTCGGACGCCCAAGGTTATCTTTACGGATCGCGAGACATATCGTGACTTCTTCACCAGCCGCACTGCCGGAAATGTTCGCTATGTGTTCGTAGACTGGCAGAAATTCTTGTGCTGGGGGTTATATGACAAGTTCGTAGAATCAGCGGACGATGAGGCCAAATGGCGACTAAACATGCTATGGAACGAGAAGATTCATTTCGTGCGCAGAGCGATAGGCCTGAACCTCTATGGCTCTGAATTCTTCGTATGGACTGATATAGGCTGCTTTCGCGACAGTCGATACAACAGATTCTACAGGAGCTGGCCCAGTATCCGGCGCCTGCGGAGCATAGGGGCGGCCAAGGTCACCCTCCTGCTCATCTCCCCGTTTGAGGACAAGCACAAGCATGCGCAGGCGGATGGGCTTCCGCCCTCCGTGGGGCAGCAGGCGGAGGCGCCCGGGACAGTTGGCGGCGGCATCATGTCGGGTCACAGCAAAGCATGGCTGCGGTGGCACGACAGGTACTACAAGACGCTCATGCGGTCGGTCGATGCAGGGCGGCTGCTGGGATCCGACCAGCCTTTTCTCTCCGCGACTTATTTGCTCTACCCGCAGTTGGCAAACCTTGTTGCCATCCGCCATAGCCCATTCTGTCTGAACCCTTGGTTCTATCTCCAGCCCTACTTGCAAGGGTTACCCGCGCCGCGCCTCACTTTCTGGGAGCAGTATTGGGGGGCGGGGCTGAAAGTGTGGCAGGTCGGAAATTGACATAAGTGCGTTCAATCTACTTAGAATAGGACAATGGCCGGTTGGAAGCCCGTGATATTCCCCGGACTTTTCGCATATATCCTCCCTGTAGAGCTAGAGCGTGAGATATCGGAGTATATATACTACCCCCTACTGCCAGACCAGAGGCGAGACATCGAGGACTTCACTAGCACATTAAATCAAGTATTGTCTCTGCGTAACCAGTCTGCGCGGCCAGAGCATCTGCTCCTAAATGATCTTTGGCGTTTCTCTTTCGTTGCCTTCGGAGACTACTACCAACTATGGCGGCGGCTGCGGCGAAGGCCGAGCAGGGCCGCCATCAAGGTGTGGATAGGCAACTGTTACGCACTCCGCAGCGCGCGTAGCCAGTCCCGTCTTCTTTGGGCGCTCTTAACACCGGCTGAGAGAGCAGACGGCCTCGCCTGGCTTTCGGATGACTACTCTAAGAGACGGATTTCGACGAATATATCTCCGCGCGAAGACGCGTCATAGAGGTTATCGTCGTTAACCTTCAGCATTCCTTCACCCTTGAATGTATACCCCTGGTATTTCACCACAGCCAGACGCTCCCCGGGTATCCTGAGCACG
>Ga0209977_10000940_pt1 | contig 12223 bp, 11 predicted proteins | sample SumtaG_2_FD_183113 | JGI IMG/M metagenome (GOLD analysis project Ga0209977, IMG submission 183113) | Deep subsurface microbial communities from Indian Ocean to uncover new lineages of life (NeLLi) - Sumatra_00607 metaG (SPAdes) (version 2) | ecosystem: Environmental > Aquatic > Marine > Oceanic... | reverse complement strand
AGTTGCAATTGCAGTGGCAGCAGGTGTAAGCATAATAAGAAACAGAAGCACTCCAAAGATAAAACTAATATAAAGTTAATTACCAAAAACTTCGTAGCTCTCGGATTCAAAGCAAAAATGGTGATTGATGCAAGTACCAAACTACCATTAGAGGTCATATTGGCACCAAAAGAATAGAAAAAAAATACCTTTTCTAATTTTTCCGAAGCCAATCTTTTTTATTAAATGTAAAACAATATTTTTGTGTTATGGGAAAATATTAATATGTGAAACCAGAGGATTTATCAAGATATGAAAGGGCGTAAGCGCTCTTTCTTGATAGTTGAATAATTTCAGAATTTTTTTAATCAGTCTGTAGAGAGAAATAAAACATATAAAACAAAAAATAAATTAGATTAAATCTGATAACTTTATTCATTGTTTTTCGGAGTAATAACTTCAGCATTTCTATCTTTAAATTTATCAAGGTATTCTTTTGGTAATGGTTTATCTGTTATTATTGCATCTACGTTTTCAATACCAGTTGTCCTGAAGATAGACGCCTTATCAAATTTACTGGAATCTACCAGAAGATAATGAAGCTTGGAATTTTCGAACATCTTTAATTTTATATTACATTCCAGGACATTAGATTTATAGACACCTATTTTACTTAATATTGTACAGAAGAAGAATTTATTAACCTTTACCATCTAAGAATTTTTAATAAGGCATTTTACCTTTTAACCTATAACCTTGATTCGTTCTTTTAAAAGTATAAAAATAATTTTATATCAAGATAATAATGAAAAAGACTGTTAATTTAAAATATTTAAAAAAGGGAAATTAGAAAAATATGATTTATAAAGTTTTAGGAAAAACAGGATTAAAAGTATCTGTTATTGGCTTTGGTGCTTCTCCTTTAGGGGCAGAATTTGGTTCTGTTGTACCGGAAGAGGGCAAACGAGCAGTAGACTACGCTATAGACCAAGGAATTAATTATTTCGACGTTTCTCCTTATTATGGAAGAACCTTAGCAGAAAAGCGATTGGGTGAATTTTTAAAGGGAAAGAGAGATCGGATTATTCTGGCTACTAAAGTAGGTCGATACGGTATCTCTCTTCCAGATGGATTCGATTTCTCTGCTCGGAGGGTTATAAAATCAGTTGAGGAAAGCCTGCAACGTCTAAAGACTGATTACATTGATGTATTTCAAATCCATGATATAGAATTTGGAAAAAGGAAGCAGATTATAGAAGAGACTCTACCCGCTATGTTTAAACTAAAAAAGAAAGGGAAGATTCGCTTTGTTGGAATTACTGGTTATCCCTTAACACCACTTAAAGAGATAGTGGAAACTCAGGAGATTGATACTGTTCTTAGCTACTGTCGTTATAATTTACTGGATACTACTATGGATGATATTTTAACTCCAGTAGTAAAAAAGAAAAGTATAGGTTTGATTAATGCATCACCTTTGCATATGCGTATTCTTACTGAAAAAGGAGCACCAGGTTGGCATCCAGCTCCGGAAAAAGTATTAAAAGGGGCAAAGGAAGCTATACAATTTTGTCAAGAAAGAAAGGTGAATATTTCTGATTTAGCTTTACAATTCGTTTTTTCGCATAAATATGTGGCTATAACTTTAGTTGGTATGAGTAAAGTTAGGCATGTAAAAGCCAATCTTAATAATGTAGGAGTAAAACCAGATCCTGATTTGCTAAAAAAAGTTAGAGAAATAATCAAGCCGGTAACTAATATTTACTGGAAAGAAGGTCTACCTGAGAATAATGATCCCGGAGCTACAGAAAGGCGGACTTGAGGATTATAACCCAACAAAAAGAAAAAAAAGAATAAATAATTAAAAAATAAAGGGAATAGAATGATGGATAAAAAGAAGAGGTTATTTAGAGTAGATGCCCATCAACATTTTTGGGTTTATAATCAGAAGGAATATAAATGGATTGATGAATCTATGGTAAAATTAAGACGAAAATTCCTGCCTTCTCATTTAAATAGGGAATTAAAAAGAAATGATATTGATTTTTGTTTGACTGTACAAGCCCGACAGACATTACAAGAGACTAAATGGCTCTTAGAATTAGCCCAAAATAATTCGTTTATTAAAGGGATAGTGGGGTGGGTTGATCTTAAAAGTAGTTCCGTGGAACAAGATTTAGAAAAATTTGCTACCTATAAGAAATTTAAGGGAGTTCGGCACTTCTTGCAGGATGAAGATGATGACCGTTATATGCTTCAACCAGATTTTAAAAAAGGACTAAGTCAGTTAAAAAAATTTGATCTTACTTATGATATATTAATTTATCCCCGACACATTAAATACGCTTGTACCTTAGTTTATGAATTTCCACATCAAAAATTTATAGTAGATCATCTGGCCAAACCCTTAATTAAAGAAGGCAAAATTGAACTATGGAAGAAAGATATACGGAAATTAGCCAAAGCAGATAATGTGTTTTGTAAATTAAGTGGTATGGTTACAGAGGCTAATTGGAATAGTTGGAAGCAAGATGATTTTATACCTTATATGGAAATTATATTAGAAGCTTTTTGTCCTAATCGACTTTTATTTGGTAGTAATTGGCCGGTCTGTACGGTAGCCGCAAAATATGAACAAGTTTTGGGGATTGTGACTAATTTTATTAATTCACTTTCTCAAGCAGAACAAGCCCACATTATGGGCCAAAACGCTATAGATTTTTATAATTTGGAGGTATAGGAATTTACTATATGAAAGCAGTAAAAATCTTAAAACCAGGTGTAGTAAACTTAGTAGAGATAAACAAACCTAAAGTAGGCGCTGAGGAAATTCTGATAAAATTAAAAGCATTAGGCCTTTGTGGCAGTGATCTTAAAACTTATCGGGGGCAAAATCAGATGGTAAGCTATCCGTGTATTCCTGGTCACGAGATAGCGGGAGAAATTGTTCAGAATGGGAAAAATGTTCCTTCTGAGTTCCAGGTAGGTCGGCTTGTCACTATTTCTCCTTATAGCTCCTGTGGAAAATGCGTTGCTTGCCAGCAAGGAAGAGTAAATTGTTGTCCTTATAATCAGACTTTAGGGGTACAAAGAGATGGGGCAGCTGTAGAATTTATTGCTTTACCTTATAAAAAGGTTTTTTTAGTAGGAAATTTACCAGAAGGGCAAATTGCCTGTATTGAACCCTTAAGTGTAGGATGGCATGCTACTAATCGAGTACAAGTAAGTTCAAAGGATATAGTATTAGTATTTGGTTGTGGGATGATTGGTTTAGGTGCTATTGCTGCCTCAGGATACAAAGGGGCTAAGGTAATTGCTGTTGATATTAATGATTTAAAATTAGAAAAAGCGAAAGCTTTAGGAGCAAATTATACAATTAACTCTCAAAAAGAAGATTTAGAGAAGAAGATTTTTCATCTTACCAGCGGTCAGTGTGTGAATGTAGTCATTGAAGCAGTAGGCTTATCGGAGACTTTTAAGAAAGCTATTGATTTGGTCTGTTTCGCAGGTAGAGTGGTTTATATTGGATATGCTAAAGAGCCTGTGAAGTATGATACAAGTCTTTTTGTAAAGAAAGAGATAGACATAAGAGGCTCGAGGAATGCATTAGATGATGAAATTAAAGAAGTCATTAAAATGGTGGAAAGTCGAAAAATTAAAATAGAAAATTTAATTACCCAAAATTACCTTCTTAAAAATTTAGGAGAAGCATTTAAATTTTGGGATAAAAATACAGATAAGGTGACTAAAATAATTATCCACTTTTCTTGAAATAATTTTAAAAATAAAAAAATATTAAAAAATTAATATTTTTAATTTTAAAAGATAGATTAAGTTGTTTTTATTTGTAAGAATTAGACAAAGAGACAAAGAAAAGAATAGATTAAAAATAAAGATTATATTTTTAAAGAAGAATAGGTGGTAAAAATAAAAAGAAAATATCTTACAATTTAATTGACAGAAAAATATATTTTTTATATAATGAAATCGTTAACATTTAATTTAAAATAATATAAAAACTGGCAAAAAAATGCATAATTTTGAGAAGGGTTATAAATAAATTGAAAGCAAATATTACTGATGTCGCAAAAAAAGCAGGGGTATCTACCACTACGGTTTCCCGCGTATTAAGAGATTATCTCGGGGTGAGAAAAAAGACTCGAAGAAAAGTACTTGAAGCCATCTCTGAATTAAAATACGAAGTAAATGCAGTAGCTCGAAATTTAAGGCAAAAAAAAACTAATTCTATCGGAGTAATCGTTGGTAATGTACTTTCACCATTTTATTCTATTATTGCTAAAACAGTAGAGGATATTGCTAATAAGTGGGGTTATAGTACTATTTTATGTAATGGTGATGAAAACCCTGAAAAAGAGCTAAAATATCTTAAAATATTGAAATCTAACCGAGTTGATGGAATAATCCTTGTACCTACCGGTAAAAATTCTAATTATATTAACTGGATGATAGATTCAGGAGTGAAAATTGTTCTTCTGGATAGATTAATAAAGGGAACAGACTGTGATGCAGTTTTAGTAGATAATGAGAATGGTTCCTATAAGGCGGTGAGACATTTAATAGAACAAGGTTATCGAAAAATTGGAATAATCAACGGTTATTTAGATAGAACCACTGGCAGAGAAAGATTTAATGGTTATTTAAGAGCATTAAGAGAAGCAGGTATTTCTCCGGATGATAATCTAATAAAGATTGGTAATTTTAAAGAAGATAGTGGTATGAAGCTAACTAAAGAGTTATTGGAAAATTCCAATAGGCCTCAAGCTATTTTTACTACCAATATGGATATGACTTTAGGCGCAGTTATCACCATTAAAAAAATGGGCATTAGCATACCAGATGAATTAGGTATCATTGGTTTTGATGATCCTGAATGGGCTTCTATATTAAGTCCACCACTTACTGTAGTTAGTCAGCCAACTAATGCCCTTGCTTCCACTGCCGCGGAGCTTTTAATTAAAAAAATAGAAGATAAAAAAACAGGTACAAGTCATGAGCCTCTAATAATGACTTTACATACTAAATTAGTAATTAGAAATTCAGCTCAAAAGATTAAACCTCACCTCGTAAGAATTAAATAAGTAAATAAATATTATTTAGCATTATTTCCTAAACGAATGTAAAGTAGAATGAGTTATACTAAAAATGGTATCGTTTCCATAAAAACATAAAGGAGGTGGTTAAAGGAAGGTTAGTTTAAATAGATTTCAGGATAAATTTATTTTAAAATTTTAAGGAGGTTTTTTAAAATGAGAACGGTAAAGATTAAATTTAGTGTTGTGACATTGGTGTTTATAGTTGCTTTGCTTATGGTTATTTTTTGTTTATCGGTAACTGGAATAGCTGCAGAGAAATATAAAATTGGATTGGACACTAAGATAATTAGTAACACCTGGGAATGGCTTTTTGGAAAAAGTTTTGAATGGTACTGTGAAGATAATGGCTTTGATTGGATAAGCAATGAAGCAGGTGGCGACCCCGCGGTTCAACTTACTCAATCGAAACAAATGATTCAAATGGGAGTAGATGGGCTTGTTATCTGTGCGCAAGATGGAGAAGCAGCTAAACCTATAGTGGATTGGGCTAATGAAGCTAATATTCCAGTATTTACCACTGATGCCGATATTAATCATCCTGATGTTAAGATGTATGTAGGATATTCTGGATTTTTAGCCGGTCAAAAACTGGGTAATATGTTAGCAGAATATCTAAAAAATGAAGTAGAACCTATAGGTAAAGTAGCCGGTAGGGTTCTGGAAATGCTTGGTCCTTTAGGGGGAGCTTCCGCTATTGACCGAAGTGAAGGATTCCATAGTGCAATAGATCAATATCCTGATGTAGAAGTAGTGCAAGCCCTGGGAGAATTTCAAGAAACTCCAGCTAAGGCTCAAGCTGAATCTATACTCAGAAAAGATCCTCATATAGATGCCCTCTATTCCGCTAATGGTCCTATGTGTAGTGGCGCAGTAGAAGCGATGAAAGATTTAGGACTGGATCCTACTAAAATATTTGTGGCTACCATCGATGCTAATCCAGCAGTATTGCATAAAATTAGAGCAGGAGAAATTACAGTAGCGGTAGACCAACCCTGTCCTTTCTATAATCCTATTGCTGTTTACTACATGGCAAAATATTTAGAAGAAGGGGAAAGCGCTCTACCTAAAGTAGGGACTACAGTTACCGCAGATGATATCGATATTTCAGGGAAACCTCATTTAGATACAGACATATGGGCTGCCAAGACTGCTTGGTCCCCGGCAAAAATTTCTGAGAGAGAAGGCCATCTCTGGTTCCAAACCAATGCTTTAGTAATTACTAAAGAAAATGCCGATGCTAAATATCTTTGGGCTAATATTGAGGTCCCAGGATGGTAAGATAAAGAATTTTAAACAATAAATATTAATTACAAATATAGATTTCTATACAAGATTTTAATCGTCGACATAATATATAGAACAAGAGAGCAATTTAAAATAAGACTTTGCTCTCTTGTTCTATTCTCAAGAAAGAACAAAAATATTTTTTTAAAATATATATTGAAACAAATGAGGTAATATAGATGATTAATTCACAAAAAATTAAACTTGCACTTGTAGAACATATGATATGGGTTATTATCATTGGGGTATCGATTATTTTTTCCTTGACGATATCAAACTTTTTTACAGTAAAAAATTTTCTTTTTATTTTATACGCATCATCAGCTTTGGGATTTTTAGTCTTGGGAGAAGCTATAGCTTTATTAGGTGGTAATATGGATCTTTCCTTATCAGAGAATGCTGGTTTAACTGCGATGTTGGTGGGTGTAATTTTAGTAGATTGGGCACCTTGGCTTCCTGGTTGGGTAGGTATCATATTAATGGTCTTAGTTGGTGCTCTTTTAGGGTCTATAAATGGGTTTTTTGTAGGTAAGATGAAAATAAATCCTTTTTTAATTACTCTTTCTACATTTTTAATGTTTAACTGGAGCACTTATTATCTTCGTCGGGGAGCTATTATTAAAGTTCCTGATGTTCTTTTGGTGTTAGGAGGAGGAAAAACCGGAGGAATATTCAATTCCATTTTTGTCCTTGTAGGAATGGTGATTATACTCTATATTATTTTAGATCACACTCGATTTGGTAGTCATATTCGGGCTGTTGGGGGAAATTCTGATGCTTCCGGAATGTTGGGGATAAGTGTGGAGAATACCAATTTTTGGATATTTACTATTTCTGGAGCACTGGCAGGAATTTCTGGTCTTCTTTACGTGGGTTATCTAAAATGCATTCCCAGTACTATAGCTGATGGAGCTATCTTTTTAGCTTTTGCAGGAGCTATTATTGGTGGTGTTAGTTTAAGAGGTGGTAGAGGTTCAATAATTGGAGCCTTAGGTGGCGTTATTTTGATGGGAATTATTGATGCTGGTTGTACGATGACAGCTATGGAGCCAGCCTTAAGAGGAGTATTAAATGGATTTATTTTATTGGTAGCAATATTAATTAATAGAACAAGGGGAAATTTAAGAGACAGGATTTTGATGCCTAAATAAATTATTTTAAAATTTTTAAGATAAGGATTTGATATTATGGAAGAAAAAAATGTTAATAAAAGTCTGCCTTTAGTAAAGGTACAAGATGTTTATAAATGGTATGGGAAGGTTCAAGCTCTAAAAGGAATAAATCTCGAAGTTTATCCCGGTGAAATAATTGGACTGATAGGAGATAACGGCGCAGGTAAATCTACTCTAATAAAAATATTATCTGGAGTTCTTTCAAAAAATAGAGGGAAGATATACTGGAATGGGGAAGAAACCAATATTTCTTCCGTAAAAGATGCAAGAAACTTGGGAATAGAAACAGTATATCAAGATCAGGCAGTGATAGGGTGTTTAAGTGTAGCTCAGAATATTTTTATGGGAAGGCAACCCATTAAATCCTGGGGTCCGATTAAAATTTTAGATAAAAGTAAGATGAGGGAAGAAGCAAAAAGATTAGCCAAAGATTTGAAATTACATATTCCTTCTCCGGATCAAGAAGTTCGTTTTTGTTCTGGTGGAGAAAGGCAAGGAGTGGCAATATCCAGAGCAATGTATTTTCAAGCCAAGTTAGTCATTTTAGATGAACCGACTACTGCCTTAGCTGTTAGTGGAGTACAGAAAGTATTAAGTTTTATCGAACGCTTAAAAAATGAGAAAATAGCTAGTATATTTGTTACCCACAATCTTCATCATGTCTATTCAGTAGCCGATAGATTTGTGGTTCTATCTCGGGGAGAAAGAGTAGCTGATGTAAAAAAAGAGGAAACAAGCATTGACGATTTGGAGAATTTGCAATTACGTAAAATGGTTACAGTTACTTAGAAGAAAAAATTTGGCATAAAAATGAAAAACAATTATAGATAATAGATAAAAGAAGAAGTAATAATTTTCTACTTTTAGAAATAAGTATCAAGAATTTATATTTAATTACCTAATATAAATATTTATTTAAATTTGGCCAATTAAAATTATTCTTATTTATTATTTTAGAAAATAGAAAAGGAAAAAGAATTATGTTAAAGAATATTCCTCCCATTATTTCCCCAGAGCTAATGAAAACGCTCATGGAAATGGGCCACGGTGATGAAATAGTAATTGCTGATGGTAACTATCCTGCAGAATCTTCGGGAAACAAAGTAATTAGGGCTGATGGTCTTGGTATACCAGAATTATTAAAAGCTATCCTTCAATTTTTCCCTCTGGATACTTATGCTGATATTAATGTAATCTATATGGATACTGGAAATGATGGAATACCTTCAATTTGGAATAAGTATCAAGAAATTTTAAAGAAATCTAAGGAAAATTTTAATATTGGAAAATTAGAAAGGTTTAAATTTTATGAAAGAGCTTCCCAATCGTATTGTGTAGTAGCAAGCAGTGAGCAAGCTTTATACGCTAATATAATTTTGAAAAAGGGAGTCATCAAATAGATTTTAAGAAAATTTTTCGAGTTATTTTAATCAGGAGAGATGTAAATATATTTGTACTAATTTAAATATGGTAAAAAATAATATATACTTTATAAGAAAATTTAGATATTAGTCTTTTTAAAGAAAATTATTTCTTAAAATTGTATTTCGGTTGAGTTTTATTTAGATTTATACAAAGTTTTTATCTTTAATAAATAAAATATTTTCGATATAGAGGAGGATAATAAAATGCCAAATATTCAAAATAGATTATGCGGAAATCTTCCCAAAATCGGTATCCGTCCCATCATCGACGGACGTAGGAAAGGAATTAGAGAATCCTTAGAAGAGCAGACTATGAGAATGGCTGAATCTACTGCAGATCTGATTACCAAAAAGCTCAAACATTCTAATGGCCTACCGGTGGAGTGTGTAATATCTGACACTACCATCGGTGGAGTAGCAGAAGCAGCAAGATGTGCTGACAAATTTGCCCGGGAAGGAGTGGGAGTATCGATAAGTGTAACTCTCTGTTGGTGTTATGGGATGGAGACCATAGATATGGATCCCCTTATCCCTAAAGCTATCTGGGGTTTTAATGGAACCGAAAGACCTGGGGCAGTATATTTATCTGCTGCTCTGGCCGGACATGACCAGATAGGACTACCCGCTTTTAGTGTCTACGGTAAAGATGTCCAGGATCAAAATGATAATAGTATCCCCGAAGATGTAGAACAAAAACTATTACAATTTACTAAAGCCGGACTGGCTGTTGCTACTATGAGAGGAAAATCTTATCTTTCTATCGGTGGTGTCTCTATGGGAATTGCCGGTTCCCAGGTTATCCCCGGTTTCTTCCAGGATTATCTGGGGATGAGAAACGAATATGTAGATATGACTGAGATTATAAGAAGGATAGAAGAAGAGATATATGATAAAGAAGAATATGAAAAAGCCCTATCCTGGGTCAAAGAGAATTGTAAAGAAGGAGAAGACCGCAATAGAAAGGAATTGAAACACTCTCGTTCCCAAAAGGATAGAGAATGGGAGATGGTAATCAAGATGGCCCTGATAGCCCGTGATTTAATAGTGGGTAATCCGAAATTAGCTGAACTGGGATTTACTGAGGAGGCCGAAGGCCATAATGCCCTTGCTGCTGGCTTCCAGGGACAAAGGCAGTGGACCGACCACTTCCCGAATGGTGACTTTATGGAGACTATCTTAAACACCTCTTTTGATTGGAATGGGATAAGGGAACCCTTTATCTTTGCCACTGAAAACGATAGTCTAAATGGCATTTCTATGTTATTTGCTCACCTCTTAACCGATAGAGCCCAGATCTTTTCTGATATCAGGACTTACTGGAGTCCCCAAGCAGTTAAGAGAGTAACTGGAAAAGAATTAACCGGCCTGGCCAAAGATGGTATCCTTCACCTGATTAATTCCGGTGCTACTACCTTGGATGCTACCGGCCAACAGAAGGAAGATGGAAAATCGATCATGAAACCCTTCTGGGAGATAACCGAAGAAGAAGTAAAAAAGTGCCTAAAAAACACTAAATGGAGTCCCGCCAACTTAGAATACTTCCGAGGAGGGGGATATTCTTCTACCTTCTATACTAAAGGAGTAATGCCAGTCACTATGGTAAGAATAAATCTTATCAAGGGCTTAGGACCGGTATTACAGATTGCCGAAGGTTACACCGTAGATCTCTCTCCTGAAATCCATCACATCTTAGATGAACGTACTGACCCCACCTGGCCCACCACCTGGTTTGCCCCTCGCCTCACCAAAGAAGGCGCCTTTAGAGATGTCTATTCAGTGATGAACAATTGGGGAGCTAATCATGGGGCGATAAGTTATGGTCATATAGGAAAAGACCTTATCACCCTATCTTCTATGCTCAGGATCCCAGTAGCCATGCACAATGTTCCTGAAGGGCAGATCTTCAGATCCAAAGCCTGGGCTTCTTTTGGAACTAAGGATTTAGAATCTGCTGACTTTAGGGCCTGTGAAAACTTTGGGCCAGTATATGGTAGAAGATAAAGATATTAATACAGATTTATACTGATGTAATCGGTCGAGAAATTAAAATTGCTTCATCTCTTCAGGCTTCCGCTTTTGGGGCGGCTATGTTTGGTGCTCTGGCCGTAGGAAGTGAAGCTGGAGGATATAACTCTATTGAAGATGCGGTAGAACATATGGCCTCCCTCGGGAAAAAAACTTATCTCCCTATCCCGAAAACGCAGAGGTCTATAACCAACTATTTACCGAATATAGAAAATTATATGATTATTTTGGTCTGGTGGATAACCAGACGATGGAGAGATTAAAAAGAAAATAGAGAATAAGATTTGGTTTTTATTGATTATTGTAAAATTTGTCATTGAGTTGGGGAAATAATTTCAATTTTTTTTCTTTTCAATATATCGAGATATTCATTTGGTAATGGTTTGTCTGTTATTATTGCATCTACGTTTTCAATACCAGTTGTCCTGAAGATAGACGCCTTATCAAATTTACTGGAATCTACCAGAAGATAATGAAGCTTGGAATTTTCGAACATCTTTACCTTAATATTTCCTTCCAGGACATTAGATTCATAGATACCTCTTGCATCTAACATCGTGCAGGAGAAGAAGAATTTAGTAACTTTTATATTTGATAACATTTTTTCTGCGAGCGGACCAATCGTTGAGAAATAGCCATGTCTTATGTTGCCTCCAACAAGAACCAAATCTATTTTATAAATACTCATTAACTCAACTGCCATATATATATTATTGGTTATAATATGCAGGTTCTGTGAGGAGAGTGCTAATGTACGAGCAAATTCGTAGCAAGTTGTACTGGTATCCAAAAAAATCGTATCTCCTGATTGCACAAATCTTTTGGCTAATTCTGCTATAATTCTTTTTTGTTCGAGATTGGTATTAAGCCTTTCATGAAATCTTTTATCGTAATCCCGAGCTATTTTAATGGTGTTGTACTCTTTTATTATAGATCTTTGGTCTGCTAATTTTTTAAGATCCCTCCTGATAGTAACCAGGGGAACATTCATTTTTTCAGCAAGTTCTACCGGAGAGATAAAATTACTGTTTTGAATTAAATATAAAATTTTTTCAAGTCTTTCTGCTTTGCTCATATAATATTCCACTTTAGTAAGTTTTAATAAATTTTATTCAAAATATTTTTCGGCTTTATTTAGTTAATATTATATTATATGATGAAAATAAAGTCAATATATGAAAATATCTTGATAATATATCTTGACAAAAAGATAAAAAATAGATAA
>Ga0209977_10000939_pt1 | contig 12228 bp, 7 predicted proteins | sample SumtaG_2_FD_183113 | JGI IMG/M metagenome (GOLD analysis project Ga0209977, IMG submission 183113) | Deep subsurface microbial communities from Indian Ocean to uncover new lineages of life (NeLLi) - Sumatra_00607 metaG (SPAdes) (version 2) | ecosystem: Environmental > Aquatic > Marine > Oceanic... | reverse complement strand
TTCTGAAGAAAGCTTAAAATCTGCCTTTATCCGCTTTGTTAAATCATCAACCATGGAGTAGAAACTGCCTTCGCCTTTCCCCTCTACTCTCTCTGATCCGATAGATTCTCCAGTGCTTGAATCCTGGAGCATTATATCGATTCGAAAAGTATCTGCTGCCCGGGTAAAGCCTCCTCTTATTATATGAGTAGCTCCTCCATGAGCAGCGATTTCTTCGAGATCCTTAGAAGAATAGCTTTCCGCTTCCAGCAGATCCATCCCTCTGAGAATGTTGAATATTTTGTCTCCACTCAGCACCCTGATATACTTTGATTGGGTGAGGTCTGTTATCAGCAACTCAGACAGACCTTTTCGCCAGTGATCTAATTTTTCATCTCCTGTATTGTTTTCAAAATACATGACAGCAAGTGATGGTTTATCTGATGGGATTACGGGAATTGCTTCTTTTTCGGGAAGAAGCTGCCAGATAACCACTGCTGCGATTATAAGGGCGACAACGACTAGGGCAGGGATGAATAGCTTCTTCAAACCGAATGTTACTGTTATCTCTCTTGAAGTGAGGGGCTTTCTCTTGGGGATCTCTATTTCAGTCGTAGGAATGCCTTTTTCTATCCTGGTGAGTTCCGCCCGCACTTCCCCTGCACTCTGATATCTTTTTTCCCTATCCTTTTCCAGACAGCGAAGGATAACAAGGTTTAGATCTTCTGGAAGCTGTGTGTTTAGTTCTTTAGGATCTTTCGGTTCCTCGCTTTTATGCTTCACGCCTATGGTGAAAGGTGTATCTCCTTCGAAAGGAACCCTTCCAGTCACCATCTCATAAAGAATGACACCCAAAGAATAAATGTCAGAACGCTGGTCGACCTCCTTCCCTTCTACCTGCTCAGGAGACATGTACTCTGGTGTCCCTATCATCACCCCAGCGGCTGTTATCCCCTTTGTCTTAAGGGAGCGGGCTATCCCGAAATCCATGATCCTCGCATTCCCATCTCTGTCAATCATTATGTTCTGTGGCTTTAAATCACGATGCACTACTCCCAACCGGTGCGCTTCAGAGAGTCCCTCACAAACCTGTTTGGCGATGAAAATCGTTTTCCCTGAACTCAACTGCCCCATCATCCTGATCATGCTCTTTAAATCTTCCCCTGGCACATACTCCATGGTGATGTAATGTGCACCTTTCTCTTTATTCAGGTCATACATCTGGCAGACATTCTTGTGTCTGATCTTACGGGCAAATTTCAGCTCGTTCCGGAAGCGCTCGATCGTCTTTTTATCCGCAGCTATCTCAGGCCTTAGAAGCTTGATGGCAACTTTTTCTTTCAGGTCAGTATCTTGAGCTTTATAGACTTTGCCCATTCCTCCTTTGCCCAGCTCTTCAATGATCTGGTATCTCCCGGCAAAGGTCGACCCTGTGGTTAGTTCTTCTTTAGGAGTTTCGAGAGTCTCGGTGAGAGGAGCGGAGATTTTCTCTGAGGGATGCAATGGTGCTGCGCACTCGCCGCAAAAGCGCTGAGTATCAGGATTATCGAAATGACATTTAGGGCACTTTATACCCATTGTTCCCTCCGTTTAGCCGGCAAAAGAATATCAATTAATGAGTGAAGTGTCAATCAGAAAAGAACAGACCTCCCCCCAAACACAAAAAAGGCGACGTATAAGTGACGCAAAATGCCTAAAATCGCCTACTTTTGCCTAAGGGTGAGAATATGGCAAATGTTAAAAGTCATAGAAAAAACAGGGGAAAGAAGGGAAAATAAGGAGCGGCAGCGCTACGGGGATTCGAACCCCGGTCTGATGGCTGAGAACCACCTATCCTAACCCCTAGACGATAGCGCCGCAAGGATTTCGAGCCCCAAAATAGCAGATATATCCCCTATTGTCAATGAGTTCCGGCACCGTGATAGCTAAGATTTAAAAGTGGACTATTTAAAATTGAAAAGAGTACTATTTAGACTTTAAATGCGCATTGAACTTAGGTCTTCTTTTTGACTATTGGTGCCCAAACTAACTCCTTATTGCGCCAGAATATAGTTTCTGCTGATCCTGCTTTCTTGGCGCGAGCAGGATAGATTGACTTTTTAAATGAAAAGTGTAAAAAATAAGCTAAATCTAAAATATTTATATACTAGGAGGTGATTATGAAATTTAATGTTATTCAACTCGGGCTTACTTTATCTATTATTTGGGCTGTTTTGGTTCTGCTGATTGGGATTACCAATCTCCTTTTTCCCGGCTATGGCGTTGCATTTTTGAAGATTATTGACTCCATATATCCCGGCTACCATTTTGGCAAATGGGGTTTTGGAGGTGTTATCGTAGCTACTTTGTATGCGGCTTTAGACGGATTTGTTCTGGGTGTTGTCTTTGCCTGGCTGTTTAATCTCTTTGGCAAACGTATGAAGAAAGAAGGAAAGTAGATTTCTCCAGCCTAATTGAGAAAGCTAAAGGAGGAAAGAAGAAAGAAAAAAAGCTAGAAAGAGAAATGCTGGCTGTTTTGGGGGAAAAGGAGGGATATGAAATGTTTTTTGTGGGCATTGCCTTGCCCAGCCAGCTTAACAAGGCTCTATTAGGTTGACAAAAAGGATTGAGAAGTGCAATCACCTTTAAAGGTGATTTGGGGGGTGATTTTTCTTCGCCACGAAAATGGGGGGGCTGAACTACAAAAATGGGGCCTGGCCCCATTCTTTTTTGGGAACTATCCCTATTATATTATCTTTTAATATTATTTCACTTCAGGATTTAGGTTTGTGCATTTTTCCTGATCAGGCTCTATGTGAACCAGGATATTAGAAGGTTTGGACAATTCCTTTTTAATTTTCCCTTCGATCTTCACCGAGATATCATGACTTTTTTGCACAGACAGCGCAGGATCAACCAATAAATGAACATCTACGAATAATTCAGCTCCAACCAGTCTTGTCCGGAGGGCGTGCCAGGAGGAGATGTCCGCTTCTTTGGATAAAACATTTTCTATTTTCTGGATGGATTCACTGTCCGCAGAATGCTCGGAGAGCTCGATAAGATTATCGAAGAGAATTTTACCGGCTACTCCAATGATCATGAAGCCAACTGCGATTGTCGCCACCTGGTCGGCAAGACCCCATCCTAAAAGGCTTGCAGCACCCCCGATTAGGACGGCAAATGAAGAAAGGGAATCTGATCGGTGGTGCCAGGCATTTGCATACAGCACTGTGCTTTGAGTTATCCGGGAAACTTTTCGCGTGATAAAGAATATGATTTCTTTGGAGACAACAGAAACAAACGCCACTATAAGTATCATATAGCCTGGATAATTGTGCTTATGTTGGAATATTAAAATACCTGCCGACCAGATGAGACCGAAGCTGATGAAAAGCAGCGCCAGGGCAATCAAAATAGAGGCGATCGCCTCTATTTTACCGTGACCATAAGGGTGAGTTTTGTCCGCAGGTCTGCTCGATAAACGAGTTCCGATCAATACGATAAAATCTGTGGCCAGGTCGGAAAGCGAATGCACACCATCAGCAATAAGAGCAGAAGATCCAATAAGGATGCCAGAAATGAGCTTTAAAGCCACAAGAAAAATATTAAGCAAAACTCCCCATAGAGTTATCGACCGAATTTTTTTCTGTCTCTCATCTATGGGTTGAAGCGGCATAAATTTTCCTCTTTCCTGATGTGCAGAACTTGATTTGTCCTTTGTATTATAGATGAAGCCATTAAATAAATAAATAAAAAGGGAAATACAAAAAGGGGACAGGCTACTTTTTTATTGATTTGACCCTGTTTTCTGTTTTTTGTATTATTGAGCGAACTCCAGGAGAAATCAGTTACAAAGGTATACGGAAGTCAAGAATGATTTTTCTGAATGCTCGCACCTTTAAAAAATATTTTTTACCCGGACTAGTTTTCCAATCAGTGGTTATCGCTGGAGGTTATGGCACAGGACGCGAGCTGGTGGAATACTTTCTCAACTACGGACCTCTTGGAGGTCTCCTGGGAATGCTCATAATCACAACCGTGATGTGGTCAGTATTATTGGCTTTGACTTTTGAATTCTCCCGGAAGTTCCGCGCTTATGATTACCGAACGTTTTTCATAAAACTCATTGGGCCCTTCTGGTTTATCTTTGAAATTCTGTATTTTATTCTGCTGTTCATCGTCCTTGGTGTGATAGGCTCTGCGGCCGGTGCCCTCCTTCGGGACAATTTCGGCATTCCTTTTATAATCGGGGTAATGATTATACTGTGCGCTATAGGCTTTTTGACCTTTAAGGGAAGCGGCTTTATCGAAAAGTTCCTTTCGAGTTGGTCAATCGTCCTTTACATTGTCTACGGACTTTTTCTTATCGCTGCTGTTGTTAAGTTCGGTCCTGAGATTCAGAAAAATTTTTCAAGCGGCATAGCCCTTCCGAAATGGCCTCTGGGAGGATTTAAATATGCCCTCTACAACATGGGAATCATTCCAGCGGTATTATTCTGTATCAGCCACATAAAAACAAGAAAAGAAGCAATCTCTGCCGGTCTTCTTGGAGGTCTGATAGGCATCCTGCCAGGCCTTCTCTTCTTTATTGCCGTGGTCAGTCATTATCCAGCTGTTTTACCAGAAGAAGTGCCAGCCGACTATCTCCTTCGAAATTTTGGATTTGCTGCATTAAGAATCTTATACCTCGTTGTTCTTATCGGAACCTTAATTGAAACAGGTACAGGTTTTATTCATGCTGTAAATCAACGTATCCAATCAGCTCTTCAAGCAAAGGGAAAAAAGCTCCTTCGCTGGCAAAGACCTGTTGTAGCCCTGGTTCTTCTTTTAATAGGTCTGGGACTTTCAACGTTTGGACTGATTCCCCTGATAGCAAAAGGTTATGGAAGCATAAGCTGGGGATTTTTCATCGTCTATATCATTCCCCTGGTGACTCTTGGTTTGTATAAGATTTTCAAGAAAAATATGAATTAAACCGATACGAGTAAATCATACGAATATAAGTAAATCGAACTACAACAATAAGGTGGGCTTGATGAATCAAGCCCCTACAAGAAAAATCCTACAAGAAAAATCCCTACAATAATCAGAAAATGGGGCCAGGCCCCATTTTTCGTCTACAACAAACCTTAGCCCTACATTATAAGGAAATAAGTAGTTGGCCTTCCCTAAATATATTCGATGGTTGCGGGAGGCTTGGGCGTAATTTCATAGGCAACACGCACCACTTCCGGTATTTCCCCTGTCATTCTCTTAGATATCTTCATGAGAACTTCCCAGGGGACTTGAGTAGGCTCGGCTGTCATGGCGTCTTTGCTCTCCACTGAGCGAACTATAACTATTTCCCCAAATTTCCTTTTACCTTCTTCAACTCCTGTCCCTTTATCACTCAGCAAAACAGCAAAAGCCTGGAATGGCTTTAGGGGCTCGATTTCCTCCTCGACTATCTGGGTTGCTCTTCTGACAAGAGAAACTCTCTCCGGAGTCACCTCCCCTACCACTCGTGTCGCTAAACCCGGCCCTGGAAAGGGCATCCTGCCGTAAATCATTTCCGGAAGCCCAAGCTCTTTGGCCACCTCTCTGACTTGAGGCTTAAACAAATCCTTCACAGGTTCAACAACCTTAAAACCGAATCCTTTCTCAGGATCTATTCCGATCTGCTCGAGAATGTTATGTTGAGTCTTTACACCGCCCTTTGTTTCGATAATATCAGCTGCAATAGTCCCCTGCACTAAAAATTTAGCTTCACTTTTCAGTACTTCTCTTCCAAAAATAGTGTAAAAAATCGAGCGAAAAGCTTTTCTTTTCTCCTCTGGGTCAATTTTGCCTTTTAAAGCCTGAAAAAACTCATCATGAACATCTATAATATCGACCTCAATTCCCAGGTCTCGAAATACCTCTCTCACCTGCTCTGGCTCTTTTTCTCTCATCAATCCATCATCTATAAAGACAACCTTCAGGTTTGAGCCGAGAGCTCTATGAGCCAGGACCGTGCATGCGGAACTGTCCACGCCTCCGGATAAAGCGGAGATTGCCCTCTCCGACCCCACAGTTTCTTTTATTTCGTTGATCCTTTGTTCAATAGATTTTATTTCATCCATCTTTCGACTCCTCGTTTTTTCCTTTGGAATAATACATTATCTTAAAAAAAATGATAACAAAAATCTTTTTTTTTCAATTTTGGCAATGGTAAATTTTGGTTCTCCTGCCATTAAGGGGATAAATATTTAGGAAAATGGGGCCAGGCCCCATTTTTTAGATGGCCCCATTTTTTGGAATCCTTTTTTAGGCGGAAAAAAGGTCTTTAGTGGAAAAACTTGGTTCGCTGGTAAGGTTAACTCCCAATCTTTTTAATCCTGCTTCATCGCCTGGAGTGGGAATATGTGTTAGATGAACTTCGCAACCTTTGAGTTCTTTCAATTTCTTCAGGGCTTTCTTAGCAGCAGGGTTGGTGGTTGCACTTATGCTTATGCTGATCAGAGTTTCTTCTAAGTCTAAACTTATCGATTTTGCACTCAGGATATCTTTTTTAAGACTCGATATCGATTCTATTATTTCGGGTGAAACTAAATGTATCTGATCTTCAATTCCTGCTAGCTTTTTTATCGCGTTCAGAACAAGACTGGAGGAAGCATGCATAAGTGGAGAGTTTTTGCCAGTCAGAATGTTGCCATCTTTTAATTCGATAGCTGCTCCACAAAAGATCCCCTTGTTTCCTTTCTTTTGCTTCTTTGCGTCCAGGGCTGCATCCATAGCTGGCTTAACTACTCTTCTGTCCTCTGGCTTAACATTCAGTTCTTTCAAAAGAAGTTCTACCCTCTGGACTGTATCTCTATCCACAAATCCCATCGCATATTCGCAGGAGTACCTGAAATATCTCCTGATCACCTCCTGCTCAGCTGCCCAGCTCACCACTTTATCATCGATTATACCTGAATTTGCTCGATTTACGCCCATATCTGTGGGCGATTTATAGATGGGTTCAGTTCCGGTAAGTTTTTCTAGTATGCACTTAAGGACAGGGAAGATTTCAACATCGCGGTTATAGTTCACTGCTGGTTTGCCGTAAGCTTCCAAGTGAAAAGAATCTATAAGATTGAAATCTCCAATATCAGCCGTAGCTGCTTCATAGGCAATGTTTACAGGATGTTTTAAAGGCAAATCCCAGATGGGGAAGGTTTCAAACTTGGCATATCCGGCTTTTATTCCTCTTTTATAATCATGGTAGAGCTGAGAAAGAGATGTGGCTAATTTTCCGCTTCCCGGGCCAGGACCTGTCACTATTACCAGAGGTTTTTCAGTAGGGATATATTCGTTTGCTCCGTAACCCTTGTCGCTAACTATAAGTTCAATGTCTGTTGGATATCCTTTTGTAAATCGATGAGTATAAACTTTTATGTTCCGCCTTTCTAATCTATTTTTAAATATCTTGGCTGCTGGTTGATTATCAAAGCGAGTTATGACAACACCTAAAATCTCCAGACCCCAATCTCTTAAATCATCGATCAATTTAAGAGCATCAACGTCATAAGTAATTCCAAAGTCGGCTCTTACCTTTTTTCTCTCTATATCACCAGCATAAATACAAAGCAGAATATCAGCCTTATCCTTTAGCTGCAGGAGGAGCCTCATTTTGACGTTTGGGTCAAATCCGGGCAGCACTCTTGAGGCATGATAGTCAAAGAGAAGCTTGCCGCCAAACTCAAGGTATAACTTATTATTGAACATCTTCACTCTTTCCAGGATGGCAGAAGTTTGCTCCTTTATATATTTTTCACTATTAAATCCTCTGTTCTCTTTCATCATTTTGACTCTTTTTGTCTCCTTACGAAAAGCCTTGTTTTTCTATTCCTTTCAATAAATATAATTTCCGTACTAAAGTCAATATTTTCCTTTATCCGATTTATCTTATCTATCCAAAATCTCTATGATTTAGAAACAAGTCGTTTATTATCTCACCCTTAGAGGTGAAAGAAAATATAGGAAATATCATCATCAAAACCACCCTAAAAGGCGATTGTATCTAAAGGCCTTTTGGCTCATTATTTACAACTGAGGCGCTAATTTATTTGATTTGAGGAGGGCTGTCCAAGGCGTTTACTAGACAGAATGGGAGCAGGTTGAATTGAGGATCCTCTCCCTGCCCTCCTCTTCCTCACAGCCTCTAAGGTAAATAGGATCAAATCCTTATTAATGAGACAGCATTTAACGCATTAAGAAAAAAAATAAAAAAAGGGACCGGCTACTTTTTCGCGCAAAAAAGCACAGTCCTTAGTTCCATGTTAGGGTTGGTAAATCAAATCTTAACAAACACGGTGGGGTTGATAAATCATGCCCCTACACCTAATGTGGGGTTGATAAATCATGCCCGTACAAGATGTGGCTTGATGAATCAAATCCCTAAATAAAGAGAAAAGGACAGGCCCTTTCATAAAAAAGTAGCCTGTCCCCTTTTTTTTAACCTTTTTTTTATCTTTTTTTAAGGTTGACGAAATTATAATTATGTATGTATAATTAAAAAAAATAATGCGTGAAGGAAAGGGTCCAATGAATGGGGTAGATAGAAAAGCAGTAACAATAATTGTAATTTTGCTATTTTTTTCCTGTGCTTCTCCAAAAATTGCTCATTTTGTAAATTTGGAAGCAAAAGAATCGGAATCCGACACAATGGTGATTTTAACCACCTCCGAGCCTGTCCAGTACAAAGACACAAAGTTAGAAAACCCTCCCTGCATATTAATAAGCTTTCCCGATAAAAAAGTCTTTAGCAGCGAAGAAGATGTAGTGATAGTAAATAAGGGAGCGATTAAAAGAATAAAAAATGAGTACTACCAGAGTGAAGGCGAAAGTAGGCGCCAATTGAATCTAGTGATAGTGGAACTCGTTCAGGATTTACCTTATAAAATCTCTCATAGTGGCAGCTCAATAATAATACGAATAGAAAATCCCAAGCAATCTGAACTCTTAGCTATTGAGGAGAAAACAAAAATTGGAGGTGATTCGCAAGCAAAAGCCAAGGATCCCCTTGCTGATTCGGGATATCTTATAGGACCCGGAGATATCCTGAACATAGAAGTCTGGAATCATCCTGATGTATCCAGAGATGTCGCCGTAGACTATAGAGGTGAAATTAAACTTCCTCCTGTAAGAAGAATGAGTGTAATGGCTTTTACTACTTATCAATTAGAAGAAGAACTGACTAAATTTCTTTCCAAATATTTAATCGATCCTATAGTTTTTGTTAGTGTAAAGGAATTTAACAGCCAGAGAATTATCGCTTTAGGTGAAATAACCTCCGGAATGTATTCCCTGAAAAGAAGGACTACTTTAGTAGAGATTCTAGGAGAGATAGGCGGCACCACAGAAAATGCAGATACTTCCAGGATAAAATTGATTAAAAAAGATGGAGAAATATCCATTCATGATTTAAATGAACTTATTAACGATCCAAAAAAAAGCGGTGAAGTTCTCGTTTCAGCAGGAGATACAGTCTATGTCCCTCCTTTGGAAATGAATAGAGTTTCTGTGCTTGGCGAAGTAAAAACGCCTAAAATGATAATTGTCAAAGGAAAACTTACGCTAGTGGAAGCTGTAACGGAGGCAGGGGGATTTACTGATAATGCGCATATGAGCAGTGTTATAGTCTTAAGAGGTGAATTAGGTGCCATGAAAGGATATAGGGTTAACGCGTCACGAATTTTTAAGAAAGGTGATATCGGTCTGAATATCGAGTTAGAACCAGGGGATATTGTGTACGTGCCAAGAAGCTTTATCGCTGATCTAGAACGATTTCTAAGAGACGTATCACTTCCTTTAACCTGGTATTTTTGGTATTTAAAGTAATATAATTTATGTTTAAGATAATAAAAAAAAAGATAATGAAGGATTGAAGTAAATGCCTAAAGTTGAGATGAATTTAACCGACTACTTGCGAGTAATTCGCAAGAGAAAGCGAATCATTGCTTTATCTTTTATCCTAGTGTTTGCTTCTACAATCTACTATACCAATAAACAAGCTCCCGTTTATAACACGACTTGTAAGGTAAAAATCGAGCAAAGAAAATCAGTGGCCGAAATATTAACTGAATTAATTACATGGTCCCCTGGAGATCAAATGGCTTCCCAAGCAAACATTATAACGAGTTATGAAGTCATAAAGAAAGCGGTCATAAAATTAGGCTACATAGAACCAAATATGAAAGAAGAAGAAGAGATGCCAATGGTCAAAGCCTACCAGGGTCAAATTTCGACTGAACAAATAGAGATGACAAATATTATTTCTATTACTGCAACTTCAAGCGACCCTGAACAAGCAGCGAAATTGGTCAATACAGTAGCCGAAGTTTACAAAGAAACTCACTTTGAAAACAAGAAGAAAGAAGCATCCAATGTTAGAGAATTTGTTGAAAGTCAGTTAGATAACTATGCTATGCAACTGCGCCAAAGTGAAGAGGAGCTTCAGAGATTCAGGGAAGCAAATCCATTGGTCGTGGAAAGAATATCATCTAGCGCCTCTCCTGCTCAAGTGAATCCCAGAATAACAAGCCTTGAGCAAGAAATTGTCAAGGGAGAGCTAGAGTTAATTTCCTTAAAGAGCAAATATACGGATATACATCCAAAGGTTATAAGCCTTAGGCGGAAAATAACAAAGTCTAAGCAAGATTTATCTACGGCTATTGCTGCATTATCAGCTCAACAAAAAGACCTTTCCTCAAAAGAGATCAGGCTTGTCCAGTTAAAGCGCAATATTGCTATGGGCCAAGAAGTTTATATGATGTTTAGGACAAAACACGAAGAAGCCCGCATTCTAGAAGCAGAAAAAGCTGAAGATGTTAGTATTATAGAAAAAGCGATGGTCCCTGCTGCTCCCATAAAGCCAAATAAAAATCTTAATATGATTATCGGCATTTTCAGCGGACTCTTGATTGGCTTAATCATGGCCTTTGTTAGCGAAAGCTTAGATACCACCATTGGCCGGATAGATGACATAGAAGAATTACTTAAGGTGCCTGTTTTAGGCATTATTCCCAATACTGGATTGGAAAAAAGAAAAGAAGGCCTTTTTAGTTTATTTAAAAAAGAAGAGAAAACTTCAGACGTTCCAGATCTTCATAAGAGCTTGGTTGCTTTATTTGATCCAACGTCTATTGCCGGAGAGGCTTATAAATCTCTGCGTACAAATCTAGATCTTACAGGTCTAAAAAAAGTTGGAAATGCTATTGTTATTACCAGCTCTGCCCCGCAAGAAGGAAAAACACAGACTTTATGTAATTTAGGTATATCTATGGCCCAGGCAGGACAGAAAGTTATAATCATTGGTTCTGATTTTAGAAAGCCGATGATTTATAAATTATTTGGGCTTAAAAGAAGCCCTGGTTTATCCGAGGTTTTGATAGGGAAAGCACCTTGGCAGAAAGCAACTAATACTGCAACCGATATTCTGTTAGGCGGACTTGAGTATGAAAAAATATTGAAGACCCAGGGCATAGAAAATCTGCATATTATGACATGTGGAGAGCGAACTCCTAATCCAGCCGAATTACTCAGTTTTCCTGAAATGGATGGCTTAATTCAAGATCTCAAACAAGAGTTCGACGTAATACTGTTTGACAGCTCTCCAACACTTCCGGTAACTGATTCAGCTATTTTAGGAGCTAAGGCTGATGGCGTTATTTTAGTATATCAGGCTGGCAAGACCGCAAGACAGGCACTTTTCCGTTCCAAAATTCAATTAGAAAATGTGGATGTTAAAATTATAGGGGTTGTCATAAATAACCTAAAGGCTAAATACATTGAAGATGTTACGCCTTATCAAAAATACCGCTATTATGGATATTACGGAGAGGAAAAAGAAAAAGAATAGCAAAACACGCCTCCCACTTGGCGATTATAAAGCCAGAATATCCGCCAAAAACATAGTAAAACAATATTTATTTTGGAAATTTGAGCTATGCCCATAAATATAAACTGGAAATCGCCACAAGTTGCCACTATTACAGCTCTCTTAGCAATCTCTATCATCGGGATTTCTTTGGGTATTGTTGTTAGCAAATTTTCCTTTGAAGTTTCCCTTGCATTAGTTTTAGGGATTATTGCCTTTATATTAACGCTGGTAAATACTGAAGCGGGACTTGCTATATTGATCTTTTCGATGCTCCTTTCTCCAGAAATAATCGTAGGCGAGGTTCCAGGCAGAGATATAGTTATCCGCATTGATGATTTATTGTTGATAATTATCACCTTTGCCTGGCTGGCAAAAACAGCCAT
>Ga0209977_10000936_pt1 | contig 12244 bp, 20 predicted proteins | sample SumtaG_2_FD_183113 | JGI IMG/M metagenome (GOLD analysis project Ga0209977, IMG submission 183113) | Deep subsurface microbial communities from Indian Ocean to uncover new lineages of life (NeLLi) - Sumatra_00607 metaG (SPAdes) (version 2) | ecosystem: Environmental > Aquatic > Marine > Oceanic... | reverse complement strand
GCCCTCCTTGCCTCGCGCGCGCGCGCGCGCGCGCGCAAGAGCGCCCCTGGCCTCCCCTGTTATATATAGCGCGCGGAGATGGTGTTTAGTCGTATGTTATTCCACTCCGCATGGCAGAACTTTTTGATCTCTTCGATGGTTGGGTTCCATTGGGCCTTCTCGCAGTCATCCAGGAAGGCCTCGAAGAGTAAGAACTTCTCCATAGGCTGGTTAGGGTTTAGGAAATAGCCATGCTTCAGCATGGTGGTTGCTGCCTTTAACTGCATTGAATGATCGTAGGCGACGTCGTCCTCGCCTTCGAGACAGGCCATGGCGTACATGGCGGATTGCGTTGCACACAGGCCGCCTACGTAGCCGGTCCATGAGTGCTTGTTTCTTTTTAGGAAGTCAGTCATGTTGTTGGTAGCTGTTTCCTGGGTACGCTCCGCGAGTTGGGTAAGTGGGATCCACCTTTTGTTGTTTTGAGGCCAGCCGATCACCTTATCGGGATCGACTGGGCCTTCACGGATCACTTCGATGGTTAGGGTGTGGTCGGGCTCCAGGGCGGCTACCTCCAGGTCCTCCATGGATGAAACCATCTCCAGGGGGTTCCAGTCCTGATTGACCACAAATAACTGCTGGAAGGCGAGTTGAGCGCAAGCAATCCAGAGCAAAATATCTTCGTCGTCGGTTTCAAAGGGCCAGCTAAACAAAAGACCGAGCGCCTTGCACGCCTTCTGTGCGGTCTTGTACCATGATTGAAAGTCGGGGATAGGGAGCTTGACGTCTACGTGCGTGCCGAGCCTTGAGCGGACCTCCCCGAAAATTATATCTTGGGCCAGGCCTACGATCGGACCCAGGGAGATCCCCACGCCGAAGACCTGCTCGGTGGTCTGGAGCCCCTGTATCCAGTCGGCTTGAGTGGGTAGTTTTTTGGATGTGTTCAGGCGTTTCTTTAGCCTGGCCTTGTAGTTCTTGGGGCTGGCCCTTGCCAGTTCCTCGCCGGCCTTCTTGCCGGCCATGGGGGCTATGCAGTACATGGCGGATTGCTGCACCAAGTTCAAGATATCGGAAGTCACAAGGAGCACTCCTACCGGTCCAGCCAGGACCTTGCCGAGCACCTTTGGTGCAACCGTCCTGGCGATTTGACCGACTGCGGCCAGGGTGCTAATCGCATCCTGGGCGTCGTCTATGGAGGTCATTATAGAGCCGGCGTTCTGTACGACTGCCGGCGTAGGGCTGGCAAGCATTGCCAGGTATTTCTTTCTCCTTTTCTCCTTTTCCTTCTTGAGTTGGTCAAGCCTCAACGGGCTGAACATCTCATATTTTCTGGCCCTCCACCACTTATGCTCCTGTTTTGTCATGGGCTCATGTGTCCGGATCTTGAGGATGTCTGATAGGCCGGGGATGGTGATGGTATAGCCGTGTTTGGCCGTGTATGCGGCCTTCTGAGCGGCGAACTTTTCGTCGGTCATCTTTGGTGCGTGGAAGGGCGCGAGCCAATCTGGCATTTGTTTCGGATCCGAAGAATGTTCTAGCTCGAGAGAGGCCGCTCAAGGCACGATCTCGATTAGGTTGGGGGTACTACATAGGTCCGCATCCCATATTTGGCTGCGGAAGCGATTAGGTCGGTGTCTATGGCCTCACAGACCAGGACCGGGACCTCGATTTTGTCAATTTTAGGGTCCTCGGTCCAAAGGGCGCAATATGTCATTAGTTGGCCGATCGCTCTTAGCCCTGGTCGCGCTGCGACCTCAATAATCCAGACCTCGTTTTCGAGGTCTGCGATTGCGTCGGCTCGTTTAGAGGTATTGGCGCGCCATCCGCGCCACATGGGGTCTTTCTCCCGTTCGGGGGATAAAAAGGGTCCCCCGAGTAGGACGTCGTAATATAGGGCGGTGAACTGAAAGCCCCATTTTTCAAGGAACCGGTACCATACCGGTATGTCGGGCTCGAGCATGTGCGGTGGGGCCCCGCGCCACAGCACGTCGTAGGCTCGACCTAACGTGGTAGGCATCTAAACTTCCTCTATTTCTAATATGTTAGGGGGGCAACAGTCGGACTTGGGAAAAGCGTCCCCCTTTTTCCAGTCCGGAGGCCATATCGTGCCGCCCGGAATAGTCAACCCGACAACCCCCCGGCTGTTGGGCTTCCATCCCCACGGAATTATGGCGCCATCTGCCAGGACAACCCTTTCGCCCTTAAGGAAGGGGGTCCTGGCATCAACGATTAGGGGCATATCCTCGAGCTTTGCCAGGGCACGCTCAAGGACGTACAGAAGGACGGGGGCATTGTACCGGGCAAACGGGAGCGTTTGCAAGTATATACCGTTGCAGTCATAGGAGCGGGAAGTTAGAAAGAGGGTTTCCTGTGAAGGAAACTTGATATAATATGACCAGCCCTCCGGAAAGACGGTTCCTTCCGGTATTATGATGCCCCTGGGCGCGGGGTCCCCTGGTTTCCAGTCGCGCGGCCAGCGGGCTCTCGGCTCCTTGGTAACACCCTCGGGGAGTGGATCGCCCGTGGCGACGACGTATTGGGTGTATCCGACTTCTTTCTCTACGCCCTCCGCGAGAGGACCTTCTTCAAACTCCCACTCCCACGGGTCCCTGGGATCGATCTTTATTTGCCGGCGCAGCGTCATGCTTTTAATGACGTAAGACCTGTACTTCCAGTAGTCGCCGGGTATCGATGGGGTTGTTCGGTTCTTCCTGTACCACGCGAGCACGTCCGGAGGCGTGGCAGTAGCGGGGGAGCCTATAAAAACGGTGTCTAAGTGTTCCTCCCCACAAGACACCGTAATAATGGCGCTGCCCTTACACCCTTCGTTGCTGCTTGGTGCTCTATACCAAACCGCCTCGCCCACTTCGTCGATCAGGATTCCACCGCCGCGCACATGGTTCCACACATAACAACTTGCCGCACATTCTGCCGGCACCTCCAGGAGCCGCAGCATCAAGAGTTCGTCTGGTTCGGCGTATATGCGACGGCGTTCAAGCCGGAGCCTATACCTGGGCTTCTTAAGCCGGCGCGTGCAGTCAACGCCCTTGTCTATTTCTGTCAAGGCTCACAAACCTCGAGCTTTTGCTTTATCCAACAGATGTCGGTCTTGATCTTAGCAAGTTGGACCTCGAGCCTGACGAAGTAAAAGAACAGAGCGCCCAATATGGGCCAGAGGCGTATGATGTCTTCTATCATATCACGGCGGGTAGAACTCTATATTAGTGACGTTTGTTTGACCCGAGGCTATGAACAGGTGCAGGGTGTGAATGTCGTCAACGGCGGTGACGAACAGACGCCGCTCCTCGAGGGAGTCCAGGGCCGCGTCCGGGGGTGTGGCTATTTTGGCCCACCCCTGGTCGCGGACGTTAAAGCTAGTGATTCGTGTGCCGGTGTAAGTTATTCGGATGTATGGGGGTCGATAGCCGGCTTGCCATATAGCCGGGAAAATGGCTGGCAAGGTGCACCATGTGGGTCCTGTTACAGGCCCGAGCCTCCAATAAGTTCCGGTCCAGGTGGTCTTGTAGCCGTTGGACCACTTTGGTGAAGTAAAATGGATGTGCCACACTACGCCGGTTGGAGCCGGGCTTGGCCTTGTGACAGGTCCGGGTCCCCACGTTCCCGTGTAGGTTGGTGCGATGGGTCCTGATTGTTGCGCGTCCGGAGGCATGACAGGCACGGGCAATGCCCCGGACGGGAGCGGATCCGGCGGCTGCCAGCCAGCCGGGATCTCGGCTCCCGGATCCAGAGCGACGCCATCAGGAAGTTGATCGCCCGGCGACCATCCCGGGGGAAAAGTGGCTGTTGGGTCCACGGTTACTCCGGGTGGGATCGGATCTCCCGGTGTCCAGGAGGCCGGCAAGTCGGTCCCTGGGGACACGACGACTCCCGGAGGAAGTTCTACGCCTGGCGGGATCTCAAGGCCTGGCGCGATGAGAGCCAGGCGCAAGCCTTTCGGGAGTCGCTTAGTGAGTGGTTTGGGGGTTAAGAGATGTACGAGCCGGTAGGCGAAGGCCCGTTTGGCCCATGCTGGCTGGGCCCGGAAGCAGTCCGCATCGATGCGTTGGAGGCACGGAGTAGTCATCCTTCCTCACGTCATTGCATCCCCGGTAGGGGTTGCGCAGTCTTTTGCGCCGGTAGGCGCTGCTGCATCCCGGTAGGGTTGCGCAGTCTTTTGCGCCGGTAGGCGCTGCTGCATCCCGGTAGGGTTGCGCAGTCTTTTGCGCCGGTAGGCGCTGCTGCATCCCGGTAGGGTTGCGCAGTCTTTTGCGCCGGTAGGCGCTGCGTCTCTGCATCCCGGTAGGGTTGCGCAGTCTTTTGCGCCGGCTTTGTTTACTCAATGCCGGCTGCTGCGGAGAGTAGTTCCTCAAATGCCATAGGCTGAATAATACGCTTAGGCAAAAGACCTATTTGGACTATAACCTCTTTCCAGTCGGTCGTGAGCGTTGACCAGATATGGGCCGTGAGGAGAGCACCTCCGGGGACCAACTCATAGAACTCGCGAAAACTAACCACAGTAGCATTTCCCCTGAGATATTCGCCTCTATTGGTGGGCCATATCTGAAAATCAGCCTGAAAAATCTGGACAAACGTCTCATGAGCGCAGCCATCTTGGAAGAGAACATCCACCTGGTGTATGACGCCGGCTGTCATCCTGAGTTGAAGCTCGGTGGCCGTTTTCTCGGTTAGTACCGCAGTTGGCGTATGTGAGAACACGTAAAACACAGCGGTATGGCTCCTTATATAAACCAACCACGAACGGTTAACCAGATACCGATAAAATCAGAAGGACCGCCGTAATATTCTATGACTCGGCTAGCGTCACAGGCAACAAAGAGATCCCCGTAGTTCGTAACATTAGCAATCCGTGTCATTAGATAGGAGCTATTCCAGACCTGAGCGTTGCCGTTCTTTCTGAAGGCAATCACCGAGGTAGCAGCGTCGTCGGTGATTTGTAGGCGTAGGTGTATAAGGACTGCGCCTTCGGGGACGATAGCCGAAAGGTCCAAGTCCCTCCAGGTTGTATCAAGCGTAAGGTCGGCCTGTGTTTTATCTTGCGCAGAGGGGTCGCCGCGATCTACGTAACTGTGCCCCCCTGTTGTTTGGGTTGCATATGCAATCTTACCAGAGGCGGTATCATAGGCGAGAACCTTTGTATCTGCTTTAGCGGCATCGTCTACTTCAACGCCCTTGATCTTGTCTGCATCATGAGCCAGGTCGGTGACTTCCGACTCGGTGTGGGTGTGTCCGGTGGCCGATTTCCCGGCTAGGGCGGACACAAGATTGGTTATGTTCGCCTGGGCGTGTGCGTGGCTCTTGGGTGTGTGGTCCTGGACCTGGGCCTTAGAGCTTGCCTCAAGTTTTGCAGAGTTGTCGACGACGCCATCTTCGTTGGTGTCATATGTTGACTTCAACATATCGCCGACGCCGCTGCGCCTTCCAAAGTCCGTCATAATCTTAGGTTGTTATAACTCCTGATCCCATCCGGCGCAAGTCAGTATTAAGACGTCGCCGGTGGTTGTCCCGATTAGCTCTGCAAAGAACTGGTCCCCTTCTCCGAGTTGGACGTCGGACCTGGCGACGCATAACTCGTCGGCAACAACGGTAGTTATTTCGTCGAGGTAGTGAAGTGTGCCACCATGGTCAACTCCGAGTCGGCACTTAGTGTAGTCGGTCGTTTGGTTTTCTACGGTTATGTGAGAGAGGACCCGGATCTTGCGAGGGCCGATCGGGGGTAGCCGGATATAAACCGTTTGGCCTGACACGCCTAAGCGCCTTTCGGTCCTTCGGTACAGGCGATCAAAGTCATTGATGTTGTATTTAGGCACGGAAGATTACACCTTTCCCTTTCTCCACTTCTTTAGGTCTCTCATTTCACCGCAGAGGCCGAGGGTTATTTCGTCACCGTTGTCGGCTTGTGGCGCGTAGCCGGTTATGTATTGGTGTTCTCCGACACAGAAGGGGAGAAGGACCGACATTCCCTGCTTTGCTTGGTCCCTCGCCCTGGATCGGAGCACGTGTTTCTGTGCGCCGTGGTGCAAGTAAATAGTAACGACGTCGTTCTTTGCGGATTCAGGCACATGCAAATAACAGTTGTGGACGTGCAAGATCCGGCCTGGTTTTACTAAGTCGCTTTTTACCTCCTTACTGTGACCGGTGGTGACTATTTCGGTCCAGTGCATTTGGTAAAGGTACCGCACTAACTACAGCCTCAAGGCTAATAATTCCTAAGCTGTTGAATGAGCATAGACGCAGACGCAGACCATCCCTCGGTTAAAGCCTCGAGCCTGACGGAGCCGAAGCCGGTGACGTCAAGCCAGTCGCCTATCTCGTCTATCCTACCAAAAGGATAGATCATTAAGTCTTGGAAGCAGACGCCCCGGTGCTGGAAATAGATGCCGGCGTATGTGGTATAAGCGGCGGCGTCATTGGAAGTAACGGCGCTAACGGTGAGCCTATTACCTCCACCATGGGGAGTGTAAAGGACGGGACTGTTTCCACCTCCAAGGGACTGTCCGTGCCTCCCGCCGTTGTAAAGGATAAGGTCGTGAGTCTGGTTGTGTTTGGTCTCTAAGAGATACCCGGCCCTGGCGTAGCCCCGCACAGCCAGGCCGAAATTAGCCAGATCCGACCCGGTTAGGTCGAATGGGATAAAACTCCCCTGGTCGATGTTGAGCTTGATCTCTTGTAAGATCTCATGGCCCTGCTTGTTCTCCACATGGACCCTCAAACCCATCATGCGATATACATGATCTGTTGGCAGGTCCAGGTATTTTCGCAGGGAAGACGATCCGGTATCCCAGTTATAATGCTCTTTAGCCATAAGGAAGCCGGTCGGGGCGGGTGACTCTTCCATGAGCTTTGCGATAACTCTTACATTGCAGCTATCGGCGGTGAAGCCGGTCACACCAACCGCCGTGATGGTTGCAAGGTTGTGAGTGAGTTTGAGTTGTGGGTTTGAGAACTTAGTCGCGTCAAAGGCTAAAACCGGGTCATAGAGATAGCGTCCGAACGGTACCCAAATGTCACAGTATTGCCTTTGACTGGGGTCCTCTCTTAAGTAGTTCCTGGGTGTGATTCCAGCGCCGTAAAAGGCGAGACCCTGCGCTTGCTCTGCGCTCAGACTGAAAAGAACCTCGGAGCCGTCAACCAGTTCGATCTTTGAGATGTTCTCATGTAGCCAGTTTGAAAGGTTGGTGGTTGAACCGTTGGTGGCGTAGTACATGATTTGTAGCGCGGTGATCGGCTTATTGACGTTGAGATCGATGATATGGGTCTCAGAGTCGGCAAGGGTGTACGTGTCGAGTATAACTGCATCTCTTGGCCTCATAGTTTACCTCCCATATATTGTGGTGCCGGATCCCGGATCCCTCCAGGACCATCACAAGATGTTGTGGTTAGGGGTTAAGCTCCGACTTTCTCAGCAACCAAGGCGTCCACGACTCTCCGGACCCGCTCGAGGTTCCGGGGATCCCGGCGTGGAAACTTGGGTCCAAGATCTACCCGGGCAATCGCTTCCCGGTATGGCGCGAATCCGCGCTCATAGTCGGGGCCGGCAATATAGACGCCCTCGGCGAATCGGCCCGGTCCCTTTTTGAGAGCCTTATCTTGCCATTTTTTAGTCCCTGCCTTAGAGACGCCCTTACCAAAGAGCCCTTTAGCCTGGGCCGCATCGACGCCGGCCTTCCAGTTGCCTTCGGCGGCGAGAGTTTCTTGCTCCCAGTCCCTCCTGGGGTTCTGGACTCCGATTTTATAGTCCTCTGTCCGGCCAGGGGTGACCCTGGTCCACTTATCCCGTATTGCGGATAGACTCTTGATCTCTGCCATGACCTAACCTCCTTCGTGTGGGTTCACATATAGGCAAAAGTGCCTACTTGTGAATATTTTCACATAGGTTAAGTCCATACGTCAAGGATTTTTACGAGACTTTCCAGGGTGGTAGTGGTTTGAGGCCGTGTTCCTTTCGGAATTCGGGGTCTTCGTAGGGATTTTCCCCTGGTTTCCTGGGAGTTTGTCCTGGTGTGGTTGGGACTTTGGAGGAGGCCGGTTTTCCGGGCGCCGGGGGGATGTACTTTAGTTTGAGCTTGTTTAGGTGATGTTTTGCCCATGTTACGCCGTGTCTTATTAAGTATTTGCAACCCTTTATAGTTAGACACCTGGCCGATGTGAGCAAGCACAATGTCCCGTCCGACCTCCGGTGATTCCGGGTGATGGACTTAATGAGACCAGACTGCCGCAGGTCGGCCAGGTGATTGCCCAACTGTCGGTACCTGATTTTAATATTATGTATGTTTTCGAGTAGTTTGAGCGTCGCCTTGCGTGAGGCATAAGACCAGTTCCCCCCCGATTTCTTAATGATAGAGGCGGTTATAATGAGCACATCGTATTTCGTAGTCCTCATGTAAAAGGACCTATAAAGTTTAAGTGGGGGTACCCCGAAAAGGCAGAATCGAGGCACCCAGGAGGAAAGAAAAATGAGAAAGTCCCTGGCCACGGGACCGGTATTTTCTTTAACCGGAACCGATGAAATTGTCAAGATGTATCTGATTAGGCATAAACCTTGCCCTCTCGCCACATTACAGATAATCTTTTGGTGTTATTCCGGCTGGTTGCTGGCAATAAAGCTGTAAGATGTCCGACGGCGGCCAGAATGGCCGTCGGAGCACCTTAATGGGTCAGAATACAATTATGCCCGTAGGGCATTGAATTGTAGGCAGCTTTATTGCCTTACGGTGTAGAAGCCGGAATTTCAGGCAGTTGGGGCTGGACGGAAAGGACGCAGAAAAGCCCCCCTGGAATCCAGGGGGGCTTTCGGAAGGTTAGTAGGTGATTTCTGCGGATTCGAGGAAGTCATGGAGGGCGTCTCGGTGCTTTTTGAGGTTCTCGTTGACCTCCTTGGCGCACCCGGGGCAGAGGAAGTTTCTATTAACCTCATCGCCCGGAGTGTTGAGCTCGGTAATAACCTTTCTGCAATTACAGCACACGTAAATCATCAAAATCACCTCCTTAGTGTCTAATGATCGCCTCGATTTGGGTTTCTTGATAACCCTGAGCGTAAAAGAGCTCGAGGAGTTCGTGAATTGTTACGGACTCATCGAGTTGCCAGAGGCCGCCTTCCCGCATCAGGATGGTCCAGGTCCATTTAGTATCTGTTGTCATAGCTTGGTACCTCCTTGTCTTTGCGGCGGCTATGCCGTCGCTTTTAAGGCTTTAATGTATTCGCGCCGGATTACATCTTGGTAATTCGGCAAAGGCGCCATGGCCTCCTGGCGCTTGCGTGCCAGTGCTTCATGAATTGCGTCCATGAGGTCTTCTTCTCGTTTTTCAGCCTTATGGACGTAATGTTCATATTGTTTTTTAGTAAGCATCTAAATTACCTCCTCTTCTGTTTTATTCTCAATAGAACAGGAGAGAGGTACGCGGGAAGCTCTACACGTAAGGAGTCGCAGACGAGGGAGGGGAGAGGAGGTCCCGCAACTGTTACGCCGGTCGATCATGCAATGATCGTGCCGGCGTCTCCGACCGCCTAAGCGTGGGCCAGGGAGTGGGTTGTTAGGTGGCGGTGGAGGTAAGGTGTTCCTGCCTCCAGGGGCATGACAGATTCGTTATTCAGAGACAGAGGGGGAAAATTTGGGTCCCGCTTGCGGGTACGCAGTAAATTTTTTCCGGAAAGGCTCGGTCCGGATCTGGCGGGTCCCTGGACGCTTTAGAGCCTGTTAGGCCGGCCCGGCGGTGGCTCCTCGTTTTTGCGGGTTTCTGTGGGTGTTACGAGGAAGGATCGAGCCGGCCTTACAGGCTCTTAAGCGCGCCACCTTATTACCCGCGAATCGGTTCACAGTCCTTAATTGGTTTTTAGCCACGAAGCCCACTTTGGGTCGTGGCCCTGCACGAAGCCCACTTTGGGTCGTGCACGTTTCTGCCCATCAGCCGGGGTTGGTTTTTAGCCACGAAGCCCACTTTGGGTCGTGGCCCTGCACGAGGCCCACTTTGGGTCGTGCACGTTCCTGCCCATCAGCCGGGGTTGGTTTTTAGCCACGAGGCCCACTTTGGGTCGTGGCCCTGCACGAAGCCCACTTTGGGTCGTGCACGTTCCTGCCCATCAGCCGGTTATGGGTTCCTTCTTCCGTTCCATAGGTTTTTGAGCTTTTCTTTGCTGCGTTTCTTGCGTTCGTTCTGGAGTATTCGTATTGTGCGCTCCAGGAGATTGTCCGGAAGTCTTTTTAGTTGTTGGATCGTTTGGTGTATTTCTTGAGGGCTCAAAGTTACGGCACTCCCTGTGACCGTCTTGCTCATGGAAGACCCAGGCACGTCGGGCTATCCATGCGTTCGGGCTCGTAAAGGTCCACGGTGTTGCTTGGCCCTGACTCGCCTTTTGTTGTACCTGTGGCGGTAAGGTACCAAGAGAAGTTCCTTTCTGCCTCTACGGTTACGGTCGTCGTCGTGAGCAACTTGTCTATATCCTTGACTTTTTGCCATGGTCCGGTTGTGTCCTTAAGACGATCGGCTTGATATAGCGTATAGTGGGCCAGGTCCGGGTCCGCAACCGGGTCCCACTCGAGCCTGACCTCTTGTGCGCTCAAAGGGTCGGCAAGGAAAAACAGGAGAAATATCAGGGCGATGGTCTTCATGTTTCCCAATATAGTCTTTTATCCTTGACTTGTCAAGGATAAATGTCTATATCGGGCTCATGCCTAAACATCTAACCAAGATTAGCAAGTTCGGGGGCCAGCACAGGCTCACAATTCCTAAGCTCCTAATTGACGAAATGAAATGGAAGGGCGTTGAGTATGTGTTCCTGGAGCCCCACGGCAAATACGACGTCCTGATAAGGAGGTTTATAGATGGCGAAAGTCTCAGGACTGATCGCAAAGCGGATCCCGATGGAAAAGATCCATGAGCCGGGTGCTGTGGTGCGAATGGAGATCGACCCTGAAGAGATCCAGAAGCTGGCTGATAACATTGCCGAGATTGGCCTGTTACAACCGATCATGGTGCGAGCGGTGGGAGGGCATTTTGAAATCATTGACGGGCACAGGCGTTTTCTTGCCCATAATGTTCTTGAGCGGAGGGCGATCGACTGTACTATCGTTAAGATGGATGACATCGAGTGCGCTGTTGCAAGGGGGTGCGCTAACGTTTGGCGTCTTGATATCACTCCAATCGAAGAGGCTGCGATTTACGCTGACCTTCGGGATAACCACGAACTGACGATAAACGAGATCTCCAAAAGAATGAGTAAAAGCGCCGGTATAGTCAAGCGCCGGCTGGACCTTTTGAAGATGCCTCCCCAACTTCAAAAGGCAGTACATATAAAAGCAATTAACTACTCCGTGGCCGAAGAGTTATGGAGCCTGGGAGATAACTCGGCCATTGATTACTTTCTCGGATATGCAATCGATCACGGTGCCACGCAAGTTGTAGTGCGTGGGTGGGTGAAAGATTGGAAGGACGATCAGCGACGGAAGGCAGCCGGTACCGGAGGGGGTGGGAGCGAGAGAGCCCCCCTGGAGGTAAGGCCCGTCTACGTTCCTTGTGACTTATGCCTTCAAGCAATGGAGCTTGGAAAAGAAACCCTTTTTAGAACGTGTGAGAAGTGTACGAATCTAATAACTGATGCAGTAAGGGGTCAAGGTTAAAAGAAAGGGGGTGATCGCGTGGAGCAAATGGAAAGGGATCGTTTAGAGATTGACCGGGTAGGCAACCTGATAACGGGCTTTGGCTGGCACATCACAAAGCAGGAATTTACCGCCGATAAAATCATCGTGGTGATTGAGAAGTCAAGATCCCCTGAAGTGGAAGTTCCTGAAGCCGGTCCCGGTTAGTGATGTGGTTTTTCGCGGAAGGGTTAAGCCTGGAGCGCGGTCTTTAAATGGAAGGTCCCTAATCAGGAAAAGAGGGCTTCGCGCCTGGGTTAAGCCGGGCGCGCTTCCTTCAGTATGGGGGTGATTGGTATGGCGTGGGAAGAGATGGTGGTTCGTGACTTCTTGATATTACTGGTGAGTCATTCGGTTGCTTTTTTTATTGGTGTATTGATGTGAAGCCCCCTCGAGGGGGTAGGGGGGTGATAGCGGCCCATTGTTACGGCCCGAAACGCGAAAAAGTTCAGGCCTTTCGATGTAAGGGAGCCAAGGCTCCGGGCTGGAGAGGGGCAGGATGTAGCTGGCGTGCATCCTGGTCCCCAGTCTGGATGGCTACCCTGCACAACTGGGAGCAACCCTGTGTCTCACGGAGGTTGCCCCAGGCGTCCATCGGAAGGCCTGAACTT
>Ga0209977_10000935_pt1 | contig 12258 bp, 12 predicted proteins | sample SumtaG_2_FD_183113 | JGI IMG/M metagenome (GOLD analysis project Ga0209977, IMG submission 183113) | Deep subsurface microbial communities from Indian Ocean to uncover new lineages of life (NeLLi) - Sumatra_00607 metaG (SPAdes) (version 2) | ecosystem: Environmental > Aquatic > Marine > Oceanic... | reverse complement strand
TTTGCCATGTTGTTTATGCAACTATGGGGTAAATTCTTGATCCTCCATTCAGATGATCGGCTTTCCCAAACCATTAAAATAATCCGCCGGGAAAGCGGCAATTATACGCAACTCCTGTGCCGCAAAAATAACAATTTCAATTGACATTAATAGGCGAGTGAGATATTTAAGCTTTTTTTGTACTTCGGCTGTGCTGTCGGCCTGAACCGGGTAGATTGAAAATCGTGTAAAAACAAAGATGGATGCTTTATCTTTTTGAAATGGTTTGAGAATCTGTCAACCCTTTAGGTTTTTTTATCGATTGGCAGATGGCAACCCTGCCGAATATCTATTGTATGGAGGAAGTGATGGGGAATAATGGTAAAGCGTGTATAATTACGCTCGTTTGCTTATTCACGTTGATGTTTGTGGCATCTCCGGTATTTGCGGAGGCATCGGCTGAGGCTGCTGCGGATGGCCATGCCTGGTGGTTCTGGCCGCTGATCCTCTTAATCGTAACCTTTATTATGGGAATTTTTGCCGTACTTGGCGGTGTGGGAGGAGGGGTCCTCTTTGTACCGATTATCAGCGGCTTTTTTCCGTTTCACCTGGACTTTGTTCGCGGCACAGGGCTTCTTGTGGCCCTTTCAGGCGCGTTGGCCGCCGGACCGGGGCTCCTGAAAATGAACCTGGCAAGTTTGAGGCTGGCCATTCCCGTGGCCCTGATCGCCTCCACCTGCGCCATCATCGGGGCCATGATCGGTCTGGCGCTGCCCACCAACATCGTTCAGATTTCACTGGGCGCCACCATCCTGGGTATTTGCGCCCTGATGCTCATCGCCAAAAAATCCGAAGTGCCGGACGTGCCCAAGGCCGACCGGCTCTCTTCAGCGCTTCATATCTGCGGCGTCTACCAGGAAGCCAGCTCCGGCGAAATCATCGACTGGAAGGTACACCGCACGCCCCTTGGCTTGTTTCTGTTTATCTTTATCGGCCTCATGGCCGGCATGTTCGGCCTGGGAGCCGGTTGGGCCAATGTGCCGGCGCTCAATCTTCTCATGGGCGCACCGCTGAAAATCAGTGTCGCCACCAGCAAGTTCCTCCTCTCGATCACCGACACCTCGGCCGCCTGGATATATATGAACAAGGGCTGTGTGATTCCCATGATGGTGGTCCCCTCCCTGGTGGGGATCATGCTCGGTTCCTTTGTGGGTGTCCGTCTTCTTAAAATCGCCAAGCCCACTTTTATCCGGTGGATGGTGATCGGAATTCTGGCCTTTGCCGGCGTCAAGGCCCTGTCCAAAGGACTTGGATTTTAATTAACACTTCAGGGTAGATTTAAGAAATCCATACATATTATCATATACGTCAGGAGAAAGAGAAATGGACGAAAAATCAACGGCCTCTTTAAAAGCCACCCCCGAACAGGTCCTTTATGCCAAATTTCTCGAACTGGGGATGTTCATCGGTTTGGCCATCCTTTTGATTACCTTCGGCCTTTACACCTTTGGTATTATGGACCCTTATATCCCGCTGGATAAGATATCCGGCTACTGGAACCTGAGTGTCAATGAGTACCTCGAACAAACTCACATCAAGCCCGGGTGGGCGTGGCTCGGCATGCTCAAATACGGGGACTTTATCAATTTCATCGGCATTGCCATTCTGGCCGGTATTACCATCCTGTGCTATGCCGCCATCATACCGACACTGCTGAAAAACAATGACAAGGTGTATGCCGTGCTGGCGATACTCGAGGTTATTATACTCAGCGTTGCAGCCAGCGGAATCCTCGGCGCGGGTGGCCATTAATTGTATATTATTGAGATTACTTTCCGGCTGAGCCCGGCGTCCGCATGTAAGCTGTAAGGATATCAGGTAACGGGAAGTGGGGTTTACCAATTTCCCTGAATACCGATATAATGAGGAGAACAGACCATGCTGTTAAAACAGAAAATAAAAGACAGGATGATTCCGATAAAGAATTACGCGACGATTACACCGGATGCGACCTTAAAAGATGCTGCGCAGACCTTGAGAATATCCTATTGTGAGTTGGATGGAGGTATGTGCACCGAAGCCGGCCCACGGACCGTGCTGGTCGTGGACGAAATCGGAAAGCTGGTGGGGATTTTAGATTTCAGAAGTTTTCTGGAGGTGCTGATCCCGGAAATCACCGGAGGTCTGACCGAAAAACTGGCCGCCCTGGGGGTTTCTATCGCTTTTGCCCAGGCTGATGCTGCATCACTGGATGAATCGAGGCTCGGTTTTAATGCGCGCGTACTCAAAAATGCTGAAACAAAAGCGCGAGACATCATGCTGAAAGTCAGAGGAACCATTGATGCCGATGCCAGTCTGATGGACGGCCTGAAAAAGGTTTTCCGCAATAAAATTACTGTCCTTCCGGTATATGAAGGCGGCAAGCTGGTCGGTGTTCTGCGGGATACCGATCTTTTTCTGGCCGTAACAGACATTTTAGAACTCAACGCGTAATTCGTTGTCCAATCATAGTTTTTTCATGCGATGTACAATAGAAGAAACCTAAACGTACATCCCGAATTCTTCATGAGAATTTCGGGCTAAGCCCTTTTATCCTTGATCCCGTAGCGTTTCAGTTTTCGCCAGAGCGAAACCCGGTCGATTCCCATGATTTTGGCTGCCCGGGTTTTGTTGCCCGTACATTTTTTCAGAACCCATTGTATGTAGGTCTTCTCCTGCTCCTCTAAAGTCGGTATCTGGGAAGATTTGCGTCTGTAGATCTCAACCGAAAGGTTACGGATATATTCCGGGAGGTTTTCGCTGATAATTTCAGATCCGTTGGCCAGGGCTATGGCCCGTTCGATGACGTTCTCAAGTTCTCTAACATTGCCGGGCCAGCTGTACTGGCAGAGCAAATCCATGGAATCGCGATCGATGGCTTGAATGTCTTTGCCCATGTCTTTTCTCTTTTGGGATAAGAAATGATGCGCCAGCAGCGGAATGTCCCCATTGCGCTCGGTTAAGGGGGGAGGCTTGATGGCAATTACATTCAAACGGTAATACAGATCCTGGCGAAAATGCCCTTCTTCCACATCCTTCTTAAGATCACGATGCGTCGCAGCGATGAAGCGTACATCTACCGTTATGGGCGTTTCGCCGCCGACCGGCAGGATTTCTTTTTCCTGGATGACGCGCAGCAGCTTTACCTGCATGGATATCGGCATATCGCCGATCTCATCCAAAAATATCGTTCCTCCGTCAGCGATTTTGACCAACCCGGCTTTGGCTTTGGTGGCACCGGTAAAGGCATCCTTTTGATGACCGAACAGTTCATTTGCCATGAGTTCTTCGGTAAAGGAGCCGCAGTTAAACGCAATGAACTTCTTTTCGGATCGGGGGCTCAAGTTATGAATGGCCCGGGCCACCAATTCCTTGCCGGTCCCGCTTTCCCCTAAAATAAGCACATTGATATCCGCAGGAGCAATTTGCCGGATGGTTTTCATAATCTCAGACATGGCTTCGCTTTTGCCCACGAGAAACGGCACATCCTGTTTATCTTTGAGGATCTTTTTAAGTTCCACATTTTCAAGCTGAAGCCGGCGTTTTAAGAGCGCCTCCTTGGCAATTTTTCGAACTTCATCAATTTTGTAAGGTTTGGCAATGTAGTAATAAGCGCCTTCGCGCATGGCCTGAACCGATGAATCCACGGTGGCATAGCCGGTGATCATGATCACTTCGGTATAGGGCTGAAATTCTTTGGTCTTACGCAGGACCTCCATTCCGTCAACGTTCTTCATTTTGAGATCGGTGATCACCAAATCAAAACGGTTTGATTCGAGCAAATCAATAGCCTTTGCCCCGCTATTTACACCCGTAACTTGGCAACCGATTTTATTTAGAATATGCTCAAGATTTTTACGAGCGATATCCTCATCTTCGACGACGAGTACGGTTTCTTGATCACCGGTCACACTTGGCCTCGTTAATTTCAACTTCTCATACCCCTATTGAGTAAAACGCAATTGGGAGTTATCCGTTATCGGTTTTAATTTAAAAAAACCACTATTATATATCACCGTTGATAGAGATTTAAAATAGCGGACAATATTGTTTCGAGCAATGAATAACAGATCACTTTTCAAATGTTGGCAACTAAGTATTCAGTGGTTCAGCGGGCAAAGAAACAGTAAATGTGGTGCCCTTGCCTTCTTGGCTGAAAACGCTGATTTTCCCTCCATGCTGTTCAATAATTCCGTAGACAATTGAAAGTCCCAGCCCTGAACCTTTACCGATTTCTTTGGTAGTGAAAAACGGGTCAAAAATTTTGGCGACATGTTCTTCCGCGATGCCGGTGCCTGTATCCTGGACCTGAAAACTGAACGTATTGCTTTCATTCTGATCACATTCCCTTATTGTAACAATGCCGCCGTTTTCCATTGCCTGTACGCCATTGATGATGAGGTTGCTCAACACCCTTTCAATCCGTTCCGGCCCGACGTGGACGAAAAAATGTTCCGAAACGTCCACCTTCAGTTCAACATTATCCGGCACCTCGGATTTGATCCGTTTGAGCGCTCCATTGATCAGGTCTTTAAAATTCACCCGCGTCATACTAAACGAGCGTACCCTCGAAAATTCCAGCAGCGCTCTGACAATACTTTTTCCGCGATCCACCTCTTTTTCGGTACCGAGCAAAAGCGCTCTATGGTATTCCGATACCTCTCCCTCCAGTTCTTCAGCTAGAATCTGAATCGAAGTAGAGATGTTGTTCAGCGGATTGTTCAATTCATGGGCCACCCCCGAGGTGAGTCTTCCCAAAGAGGCCAGCTTTCGGACCTGAACGAGTTCTTCGCTGCGTTTGTCCAGTTCCGCGATCATATTGTTCAAACTGGTTACCAGCGATTCAAACTCGTCACCCGTGGCGATTTCAGGGATGTTTTTGAAATCCCCGGCGGCTATTTTCTGTATGGCCCTTTCTATGGTTTTTAACGGTCGGATAACGTTAAAGACTAAAAATAACGCCACCAGAATAGACAGGATCGTAATCGGCACCAGTGCAATCAGATGAACCGTTTTGGCCTTTTTGACCAGACTTCGCGTGAATTGACCTTCTTCAGCGACAATATTTTCTAATTCAGTAGTGATTTTTCGGCCCTGTCCCTGGATGAGTTTCACGGTATCCCTGGAAACAGACAAAACCCCGTTTTCCTGCAGATGCAAGAGCTCGGACAGCGATGTTTTATAGACCTTTAACTCACTCAATCGTTCAGGCAGATCTTTTGCCAGTGTGTATTTCCCGTATTTGAAGGTGATATTTACCAGGATATTCTCGGCTTTGCCAAGATAATCAAGTGCCTGGTTGATATTTGATTTGTCAAATCCTAAAAAAAAGTTTTTTTCATAGCGACGGGCTTCCAGGATGGTGTTGAAGAGATTGTTCTTCATCTCTATGATTTCAAGCTTTTGATGAAGAAGATACTGACTGTAATAACTCCGCAGCCAGATCAGTCCGCTGAATACGATAAACATTGAAAACGCGAGAAGAATCTTATTTCTAATACTTATTTTCATACCTGATATTTCCATTGCGGATCAGGAATAATACGGTAGCTCCACGTCACACACGACTTCGGTGGCGCCCGGAACTTTTCGTGCAATCTCTAACACTTGTCTGGTCAAATCCTCCTTGATGGTAGAGAAGATATGCATCCGCAATGCCGGGCTGGACTGGCCGGTTTTACGAATCCTCTGAGCCTCTACTTTAATATAAATATGCCCGTCATTTGAACTGACCTCCGCTTCACATATCTCCTGAAGCGCCGCCTTGACACGGCTCACAATGGCCAGGTCGTTGATGATCTTTTTTGATTCCAGGGTTGTTTTATATGCCTCGCTTCGGACTGCGGAGCAGATGATTTCACAGGCGTCCGAGATTGTCATCTGACCGACATGTATTACAATATCATAGAGCCGCGGATCATTCAAATCCATTTTATACAGGTAGCGCGTCCAGTTGATCCGGTGCTTATCTTCATTTTCAATAAACTTCAGAGCCTGATCCCTTGACATGCTTTGCCTCTGTAGCAACATCGCAACTCGATCTTCAGTTTCAACTATTATCCTTATTTTCAGAACCTTAGGGATTTCTGTAAGCAAAAGATGACCGGCATGCCCGTGGTATACCACGTTATCCTTTTTGACATGCTCCAGAAGGGAAGCTTGAATTTGTGAAAGATATTTTGCTCTTCCGTGGATGATCCGCTCCAGGATGCTGGGAGCATCGTGAAGCGATTTAATCAATTTTCGTTCTGAAACATTAAACAATTGCGCCGCATCAACCAGAACCTCTCTGCTGATGCACTCATATCCAAGCATGCCGGCCACTTTTTCAGCAATCTCCTGACCGTGGCTGAAGCATCCCCTTGAAATCGTTATAATCGCCATTACAAATATTTCTCCCTCTAATCACGAAGAACACGAAGGAAAAGAAAGAAAAACCATCTTCGCGTTTCTGCGTGTACTTCGTGGTTAAAATAGTGAACCATAAAACACAAATTCTTTTACTGCGGCTATTGAATGCCGTAAAAGAAATAGAGAACGGTCAGTTCCACGACTAAAAAAATCACCGTCATAATCACACCGGCCTTGGCATAGTCCACTGTGCGATAGCCGCCCGGCCGCATAATCAGGGCATTGACCTGATGGGTAGGAAGAACGAATGTGTTAGACGCCGAAAGTCCGACAACCAGTGCGGCCATGCGGGGATCTCCGCCGGCCATGACCGCCATGTTCATACAGAGAGGAACCAGCAGGACCGTGGCGCCCACATTGGAGACCACAAGGGTAAAAAAAGAGGTCATCACGCCGACGGCAGCCAAAAGAACAATGGGAGACGGTTGACCCAGCATTCCCAAGACAAATTTGGCAATAAAAGCAGCCGTTCCGGTTTTTTCAAAAGCCATCCCCAACGGAATCAGGCCTGCCAGCAAAAATACCGTCATCCAATCCACGGCATAATAGGCTTCGTCCACCGACAGCACCCCGGTGATGATCATTCCTAGGGCGCCGGACATCAGGGCCACTGAAAGCTGAATCTTAAAAAAAATGATTTGCGTCAGCGCCACGGCCAGCCAGAGCACAGCCAGCTTGGCCTTTTCAGGACGCATAATTTCACCTTCCAGCTCCGTGGCAAAGGTAAGCGCACGTGGTAGCGGCTTATTTCTAAGAATATGAAACCGGTCCCAGGGGCCGTGAAGCAACAACGTGTCGCCCATCTTCAACCGGATATGGGTCAGGCCGCTGTAAACAATCTTTTGGCCTGTAAAAAGGGCCACCGGATTGACACTAAATTGCTCTTTGAAGTTGACCTCGTTCATGGTTTTGCCGATCAATTCCGACCGTGGTGAAACCACGGTTTCGGCCATGCCGGCGTTGGTCGGGGCCAGGCCCTCGCCAAACACTTCCAGGCCGTCTTTGATGACCCAGCCGTATTCTTCGGCCAGCCTGCGAACCTTTTTTGCTTTGCCCACAACGGCAATGTCGTCATTGGGCGAAATTACGTCACTGCTGCGCGGTACGAAAGTTTTTTCCTTTTTGGATGCATAATTAAGGGCCACGATGGTTACCAGAAATTTTTCTCTGACGGCCAGCTCTTCCAGGGATTTGGGGGTCGTAAAAGTTTCCGGAATATGAAGTTCGAATATATGTTCAAGTCCCTGATACTCTTCCATCAGCATGGCCGTAACGTCCTGCTCGTCCTCGCCTTCGGCAGCCGGCAAAACAAACTTGCCGAACAATAAAAAATAGATGATTGCGCTGGAGAGCAGGCAGATTCCTATGGGAGTTTGGGAAAAAAGCCCAAAGGGCTCCAGTTTTTCTCCGCCCAACACCATCAGATCGTTCAACAGAATGGTCGGACTGGCTCCGACCAGCGTGATGGTTCCGCCGATGATGGCGCAGAACCCCATGGGCATCAAAATACGGGATATCGGCACCCCCATTCTTTTGGCAATCCGCTGGGCAGCCGGCAGGAACAGAGCGGCGGCGCCGATGTTCTGCATCATGCTTGAGATGATGCCCACGGTTCCCGATATGAGGGTAATCACCTTTTTTTCGCTGTTGCCGGCCAGTTTGATAATCGGACCGGCAACCTTGTTCATCACGCCGGTTTTATCGAGCCCTGCGCCGATGATAATTACGGCAATAATGGAACAGACCGCATTACTGCTCAATCCCACAAAAGCTTCTTTTGGAGATACCAGGCCGATAAGGGGCAGCAAAACCATCATTATAATTCCAACCACATCGACTCTGACCCACTCAAAAACAAACAGGATAATAGCAAAAACCAGAACAATCATTGTCAATATCATCTCAGGTGTCATAAGGTGCTATTCCTTTCTGCATATTCGTCGTTCTCACTCTATTTGGTTTCAAAACCCTTTATCATCATCGCCGGTCATTTATTTTTATTTTTATTTTCATTTCTGAATTTAAAACAGAGCCAGAAAAAAAAACCTACCAATACCAAACCAAAAATGAAATGTGCATCCATTCCATCCTCCCCTTTTAGTTTTTTAACGGTTATACAATGGAATAAACGTATAGATTTTGACGCAATCTTTCGCCTTCCTCGACTCTGCTTTCAGCACGATCTTCTATAGATTCTGAAACGACAAACGCAATGTTTTTATTATTTTTGGAAATTTCCTGCAACGCCTCGTCGGCCTCGCTGTACATAATGATATGATCAAAAGCGATCCCTTTTTCAGCGGCCGCTTCTTTAAACAGGGCGGCGTTTTTTTCCGACAAGCTTTCAAAGTCTTCACAAACCTGATCGCGTGAAGATGAAAACAGCTTAAACGTTTCGCAGGATAAGGGGGCGGTGTTTAAGGCAAGAATTTCATAGGACATCCGATGGGCCATTTCAATCGCATAATCGATGATTTCTTTGGAAAAGGTGCTTTCTCTACCCATAACAAGAAGTTGCATCGGTTCTTGTTCTTCGCTTTGCTCTGCGACTAACGCCATTGCATGTTCGGTCTCGCCGGCTTCAGAAAATGTAATTGCCTCTTGATATTTGTCCATCCCGGCGCTGGCTTTGCTAAACTTTTGCTTTATTCTTTTAAAAATTCCCCCCATTTTCCTCCCCCCTCTTATGTGTCTTTTTAGCTGTTGATAACCACCAGCGGAACAGCCAGTCTGTTTCTGATTCTTCCGGGCGTGGTTTTCTTTTTTTGAGCGATCTTGGGTTCTTCATTTTCGTGCATGGCTGCGTCATAGATGGCGACCACAACATCCCGATTCGTATTGACATAATCGACAATCTCCTTGTCAGGAGCCCCCGACTTCATGCTGAAATGACATTGCACACCCTCTTTTTCCGATTCCGTCAAAAGCCGGTTGTAACTCTTTTGCGCCGCGGTCATGATTTCTTGGGCGGTCTCATGTTCCCCGGATTCGGCAAACGTTACGGCCAACATGCCGCTTGCAAAGTAACTCCTGGCGCTACCGGCGCTTTTGCGCACTTTTTTAAGGTATTCGCTGTAATTTCGGGGATTGATAATTTGAAACACATTCAGTTCCGCCTTGATGCGTTTGCAAAATTGTATGGCGTACTGAAACACCTTCCGATCCGGGCTAATCCCGTCAATGGCCAGTAATACTTTTTTCATTTTATCCTTCCTGTCTGTTATAGAATCGACCCTGTTACAGTCTCAGACCCGGCCTGTTTTCTTCTTGTCTGGTTATATCGGACTCAATTCGCATATCCTTGCTTTTCTCTGGTTTATCGTAGAGTATATCCAGCGCTTTCTCGCGTTCACCGGCTTCGGCAAAAGTGATTGCCGCCATCATTCTGTCAAACCTGTCTTTTAAACCCTTGAAGTTAAACATAGCCCCTCCATTTGATTAGAAAGTTTACATTCCGGTCACAGGATTCAGCAACTTCCATGCCAGAAGGCTTAAAACATTATAACGTGCTTTTATTATTGTTTATTTTGACACATGGCGGGGAAAGACAAGAAAAGGCTTAATCGTTTCGATCTGCAACATATTGTCAGCGAATTAAAATATTTGTTGAAATAAAAGGTAGTTATACCATATTGCAAATAAGAACATGGTGTTGCATATTGTAACGAAAAAGCTCCGTTAGCACATCGGCGTTCAGGGGGCGCGTAAAAACGGTTGCAGATCAACCCGAAGCTGTCCTATACTTTCGGCAATCCACGCTGAGGTCACAGAACATGCGCATATTTAAAAAAAGTCCGGAAAAAGAGTTGTTATCAGAGATAGAAGAATTAAAGGAAATGGTGGTCCGTGCAGCCATGCCGAAAACGGTCGAAAATGTTGCTCTCAAGGAGATCTACAGGCTTTCCAAGTCCAGCCCTTCGAGTGGGGAGTATACCATCGGCATCAATTATATCGATTATCTGGTGAGTCTTCCATGGAATAAGATGACCGATGACAACCTGGATATCAAGCGGGCGGAATTTATTTTAGATGAAGAACATTTTGGGCTGTCCGACATCAAGGACCGCATTCTGGAGCATCTTGCGGTCAGGATTTTGAAGCTTTCCCGCCAGCACACCATATTGGTTGTGGACGATGAAAAAGTGACCCGGCAAAATCTGGAGCATGTCTTTAAAAAAGACGGCTATTATGTCAAAACGGCCGCGAGCGGAACCGAAGCCCTTAGGTTTTTAAAAGAAAGCCCCTTTGATGTCATTGTAACGGACCTTAAGATGGAAAAGGTTGATGGGATGGATGTCCTGAGCCATGCCAAAGAAAAGGACCCCAACACCGAAGTCATCATCATTACCGGATACGCCACCGTCAATACGGCCATTGAAGCCATGAAAAAGGGTTCATATCACTTTTTGGCCAAGCCGTTGAAGTTGAATGAGATACGGGAGACGATCCAAAAAGCGTTGTTCAAGAAAAAGGTTCGTTTGGAACCCAAAGGACCTGTGCTCTGCTTTACAGGTCCGCCCGGCACCGGCAAGACTTCTCTGGGAATGTCCATCGCCCGCAGCCTGGAACGCAAATTCGTAAGAATAGCTCTGGCCGGCATGAAGGACGAGGCCGAAATCAGGGGGCATCGTAAAAGCTATGTCGGTGCGCTGCCCGGCAGGATCATTCAGGAAATTCGCCGCGCCGAAACAAAGAATCCTGTAATTATGTTGGATGAAATCGATAAAATCGGACGGGACTTTAAAGGAGATCCGGCCGCGGCGTTGCTTGAAGTTCTCGATCCCGAACAGAATACGGCTTTTGTCGATCATTATCTGGACGTTCCCTTTGATCTGTCGCGGGTGATGTTTATTACCACAGCCAACACCATTGATCCGATTCCCGGCCCGCTGCTGGATCGACTGGAAGTCATCGGTCTTTCGGGCTATACCGAAGAAGAAAAAGAGAAAATCGCCATCAAACATTTAATACCAAAAATAATTGAAGAAGCAGGGCTTTCCCATGCTCCGCCATTTTTTACTCCCGAAGCGATTCACAAGATCGTTCGGGAATATACCCGCGAAGCCGGACTGCGAAACCTCCAGCGCCAAATCTCATCCATCTGCCGCAAAATAGCTCGAGATACCTTGCGCAACAAAGTGCCATTCCAATCAAACACGATCACCCCTGAAACGGTGGAGCTTCTTTTAGGCCCCCAAAAGTTCTATTTTGAAGTTGCTGAAGCCAAAGACAGAATCGGAGTTGCGACCAGTTTGGCATGGACGGAGGCCGGCGGACAGATCATATTCGTCGAAGCTGCAAAAATGAAAGGAAAAAACAACCTGATCCTGACAGGCTCTCTGGGCGATGTGATGAAAGAATCCGCCCAAGCGGCCATGAGTTACATTCGAAGCCATGCCGAATTATTCAATATCTCTGAAAATATTTTTGACGACCATGATATCCATATTCATGTTCCGTCCGGAGCCATTCCCAAGGACGGCCCTTCCGCAGGCGTGACTATCGCAGTGGCCCTGATCTCTTTGCTTACAGACCGTCCCAGCAGGAGGGAAACGGCCCTGACCGGAGAACTGACCTTGAGCGGCCGGGTTCTGCCGGTGGGTGGTGTCCGGGAAAAGGTTCTGGCGGCCAAGCGGGCCGGGGTCAAAACGGTAATTTTTCCTGCCAAAAACAAAGCCGATCTCCAGGAAATCCCCGACCCGGCCAAAAAAGATCTGCAGATTTTTACCATCGATGAAATATCAGAAATTGTTGATCTGGTGTTGAAATGAAACGGATCGAAGACGTTACCCTGCTTTATGAAATCAGCAAGGCCCTGAACGAGCACCT
>Ga0209977_10000933_pt1 | contig 12265 bp, 10 predicted proteins | sample SumtaG_2_FD_183113 | JGI IMG/M metagenome (GOLD analysis project Ga0209977, IMG submission 183113) | Deep subsurface microbial communities from Indian Ocean to uncover new lineages of life (NeLLi) - Sumatra_00607 metaG (SPAdes) (version 2) | ecosystem: Environmental > Aquatic > Marine > Oceanic... | reverse complement strand
CACATGTGGTTGTGCTCGTGAACCAATGGATATTCCTCGTTCTGTTGCTGAAGCTAGTGGAGCAGCAGCAAGAGCAGCGGAAGTAATTAAAGGAGGTTAAAGCGAAAATGTCTGAAAAAGAAAGTGAAGATGTTAGAATTGGCGTCTTTGTTTGCTCTTGCGGGACGAACATCGGTGGTTTAATAGATGTTAAAGAAGTAGCAGAATATGCTAAATCTTTACCCAATGTTGTATTTACTGAAGATAATTTGTATACTTGTTCAGAAACAGGATTAACACAGATTAAGAATGGAATTAGAGAGCATAATTTAAATCGAGTAGTTGTTGCTTCATGCACTCCGAGAACCCACGAGCCTCTCTTTCGTGATTGCGTCAAGGAGGAGGGCCTTAACGAGTATCTCTTTCAATTTGTAAATATTCGTGACCAATGTACCTGGGTTCATATGAAACACCCTAAAGAAGCTTTTGAAAAGGCTAAAGAGGTGATTCGAATGGGTGTGGCAAAAGCTGCTAAACTTGAAGCTCTTGAAAATATTGTGGTTGATGCAACTCCTACTGCTATAGTCATAGGAGGGGGTGTCACAGGAATGACAGCTGCCCTTAGCTTGGCAAATCAAGGATTTGAAACACATTTAGTAGAAAGAGATGGTAAATTAGGTGGAAAGTTAAATATTATCAATAAATTGTTCCCTACAGGTCAAGATGCCTCTGAACTTTTAGGAAGTTTAAAGAAAAGAGTTGAGAGCAATCCTAATTTGACTGTTTATACTTCAGCTAGTGTGAAAAATATTGAAGGTTTTGTAGGTAATTTTGAGATAGAAGTTGAACAAAAGGGTAAAAGTATTGATTTAACTATAGGAGTTATTATTGTTGCTGTCGGAGCTTCTTTATTAACGCCAACTGGAAAATTTGGCTATGATGGTAATATTAGAATCACTCAATATGAATTAGAAAAGAAATTAAAAAATAATGAAGTTAAAGCTAAAGATATTGTAATGATACAATGCGTAGGAGCTCGTAATGATGAAAGAAAGTATTGTTCAAACGTATGTTGTATGACTGCTTTGAAAAATGCTTTATTAATTAAAGAAAAAAATCCTCAAGCTAATATAACAATTTTATTTAGAGATTTGTATACTCCTGGAACTCATTATGAAGAATATTATAGAAGAGCTAGAGAAGCTGGAATTATTTTTCTGAGTTATAAGCTCGAAAAGGAGCCTATTGTAGAAGAGAATAACGTAAAAGTATTCAATGAATATATTGGAGAAGAAATGAGTATTCTTTACGATTTACTAGTATTATCTACACCTCTGATCGCAAATAGTGATAACAAAGAGCTTGCTCAAATGTTAAAAGTTCCATTAGAAGAAAATAAATTCTTTTTAGAAGCTCATGTGAAATTAAGACCTATGGATTTCGCAACTGATGGTATTTTTATATGTGGAGCAGCAAAATGGCCTGTAGATCTTACAGAATCCATAACTCAAGGGTATGCTGCAGCAGGAAGAGCAAGTACAATTATATCTCATAATACTATAGAAGTAGATGGCGCAACATCATTTCTACCGGAGTATAATAAGAATTTATGCACTGGATGTGAAATCTGTATAACTGTTTGTCCATATAAAGCGATAAGTAAGAATGAAAATGACGAGATTGAAATAACTCAAGTTCTTTGTAAAGGTTGCGGAGTTTGCGGAGCAACTTGTACTAGTCACGCTATAATAATAAGGCATTTTACAGATGAGCAAATTTTATCTGAAATATATGCATTTGGAGGTATTTAATACCATGAGTTTTGAACCGAAAATTTTAGGATTTTTATGTAATTGGTGTTCTTATGCGGGAGCAGATTTAGCTGGAGTTAGCAGAATGCAATACCCCCCAAATATTAGAGTAATAAGGGTTATGTGTAGTGGTCGAATAGACCCAAAATTTATTTTTGAAGCGCTCCGAGTTGGGGCTGATGGTGTAATTGTTTTGGGGTGCCATTTAGGAGACTGTCATTATCTTGAAGGAAATTACGAGGCAGAGAAGAAATTTGACATGGTTAAAAAATTCCTTAAACTGATTGATTTTGATAATAGAGTAAGACTGGATTGGGTGTCTGCCTCAGAAGGTGCCAGATATGCTTCAATGATAACAGAATTTACAGATCATATTAAAACACTTGGGCCATCTCCTGCGGGTGGAGATAATCCAGATGATGAAATTCTTGAAGAATTAAAAGCTATTGAAGAAGCTGCTGGAAGTGACAGAATGAGGGCACTTGTTGGAAGAGAAAGAAAAATTACAGAACAAGAAAATGTATATGGAGAAACTGTATCACTTGATAAATTTAATGAAATTTTTGATCTAGCAATCAAAGATGAATATAATCGGCATAGAATTTTAGGATTATTGGAAAAAGAGTCTAAGTCTGTAAAAGATTTAGCAAAAGAATTAAAAATAGATTCAAGTATTGTTTTAGAACATATGGTAACTTTAAAAAGTCGAGGTCAAGTTGACTTCGGAGAATTATTAGGAATTACACCAACGTTTCACAAACTGTAGAGGGGATAAAAAAATGGAAAAAGTTGGAGCTGTTATGGTTGTAGGTGCTGGAATAGGGGGCTCCCAAACATCACTAGATTTAGGAGATTCTGGTTATAGAGTTTATTTAATTGAGTCCACAACAAGTATAGGAGGTGTAATGGCTCAATTAGACAAAACATTTCCTACTAATGACTGTGCAATGTGTATAGTAAGCCCAAAATTAGTTGAAACTGGACGTCATCAAAATATTGATTTAAGTATTAATTGTGAAATTTTAGATGTTTCAGGAGAAGCAGGAAATTTTACAGTTAAAGTTAAAAAAAAATCTTTATACATCAATCCAGATATATGTACTGGATGTGGGGTTTGTGGCCGAAATTGTCCTGTGGAAGCTATTGATATTTTTAATGAGGGTATAGCTAGATATGCTGCTACATTTGTAAAATATCCTCAAGCTGTTCCACTCGTTTATGCAATTAATAAAGATTGTTGTATTGGTTGTGGAGTGTGTGCTGGAGTTTGTAAAGCAAAAGCAGTAGAATATGAACGAGAGGATGAAGAAGTAGATATTAATGTAGGGTCAATAGTTCTTGCTCCTGGATTTGATGAATTTATCCCCCAACAAGCTAATAAATATGGTTATGGTAAATATAAGAATGTTGTCACCAGTATTGAGTTTGAACGTATATTAAGTGCAAGTGGACCTTATGCTGGAAGAGTACTCAGACCTTCTGATGGTGATATTCCAGAAAAAGTTGCTTTCCTTCAATGTATAGGATCTCGGGATTATACGGGAGAAGGGCAACCTTATTGTTCTTCTGTGTGTTGCATGTATACAGCAAAAGAAGCTGTGATTGCTCATGAACACCAACATGAAGTAAAACCTACCATTTTCAGTATGGATATAAGAGCTTATGGAAAAGATTTTGATAAATATATTATTAGAGCTCAAGAAGAATACGGTATCCGGTATATTAGAAGCAGAATTTCTTCGATTACAGAAGTTTCTGAGACAAAAGATTTAAAACTCCGTTATGAAACTGAGGATGGGAAAGTGATTGAAGAAGATTATAACATGGTTGTCCTTGGTGTTGGATTAAATCCACCAGATGATGCAAAATATCTTGCTGAGAAATTTGGAATTGAATTAAACGAATTTGGATTTGCAAAAACGGATGTTTTTAATCCAGTACAAACCTCAAGACCCGGTATCTTTGCTTGTGGTGCTTTTTCTCAACCAAAAGATATCCCTGAAACAGTCACTCAAGCAAGCGCGGCAGCTGGATGTGTCCATCAAATATTATACGAAAAGAGAGGTACATTAATTACAGAAAAAACATTACCCCCAGAAATTTTCGTGGCAGGACAACCTCCTAGAATTGGTGTATTTGTTTGTCATTGCGGAATTAATATAGGTGGATATGTGGATGTTCCAGAAGTGACTAGATATGCAAGTACTCTCCCAAATGTTGTTATGGCAGATCGTAATTTATATACTTGTTCTGCTGATACTCAAGGGATAATAAAAGAAAAAATTGAAGAATATCATCTTAATCGAGTTATTGTAGCATCATGCACTCCAAGAACTCATGAACCCTTATTTCAAGAGACAATTAGAGAAGCAGGGTTGAATAGATATTTATTTCAAATGGCGAATATTCGCGATCAGTGTAGTTGGGTTCATATGAAACAACCTGAGGAAGCTACTCAAAAAGCAAAAGATCTAGTGAGGATGGCTGTGAATAAAGCAAGGCGACTAGCTCCAATAGATAGAATAAAGTTAGGAGTAACACAAAAAGCAATGGTAATTGGTGGAGGAATAAGTGGTATGGTCGCTGCTCTTAATTTTGCGAGCCAAGAAATCGAAACTCACTTAGTTGAAAAAGAAACAGAATTAGGAGGTTTTGCCAAACATATTTATCATACCCTTGAAGGAGGAGATGTTCAAGCTTATTTAAAAGATCTAATAGAACAAGTTAAATCTAATAAATTTGTTCATGTATATACTAATGCTGAAATAGAAAGTCTAGATGGATATATAGGAAATTTTAAAACTTCAGTTATTCATGGTCCGAAAAAAGAAAGAGCAGAATTTGATCATGGAGCTGTTATCGTAGCAACTGGAGCTAAAGAATATAAACCAAAAGAATTTCTCTATGGCCAAAATAAAAATGTAGTCTTGCAATCAGAGTTAGAAGAATTATTAAACACAGATAGTGTTATTAAGAATAAAAAATCAGTTGTTATGATTCAATGTGTTGGTTCAAGAAACGATGAACATCCTTATTGTAGTAAAATGTGTTGCGCAGAAGCTATTAAGAACGCCTTGTTAGTTAAAAAATTATATCCATCTACGGAAGTTACTATTCTATTTCGAGATATTAGAACATATGGATTTAAAGAAAAATATTATAGAAAAGCAAGAGAAGAAGGAATCATTTTCCTTCGATATGATGAAGATAATCCTCCAGAAATTATTACTGAGGACTCTTCATTAAATGTAAAAGTGAAAACTGCAAAAGCGGGAGACTTATCAATCCCCACAGATTTATTAGTATTAAGTGCTGGAATTGTTGCATCTCACGAGGAAAATGAAGAACTTGCTAAAATGCTAAAAGTACCTTTAAATGATGATAATTTTTATTTAGAGGCCCATGTTAAGCTTCGTCCTGTAGACTTCGCTACAGAAGGAATATTTGTTGCTGGATTAGCTCACTGTCCAAAAACTATTGAAGATTCAATATCACAAGCTAATGCCGCTGTTTCAAGAGCATGTACAATTCTCTCTAAAGATGAAATTGAAGTAGAAGGAAAAACTGCAGTAATTGATATGTCTCGTTGTATAGGGTGCGGTATGTGTGTAGAGAATTGTGCATATAATGCGATAGAGCTAATTGAAGATAGGTATTTTGGATTAGTAGCATCAATTAATCAAGCATTATGTAAAGGATGTGGAGCTTGCAGTGGAAATTGTCGATGTAGTGCCATTGATATTTTAGGTTTTACCTCTGAACAAATTTATTCAATGATAACTGCAAGATTATAACGATAATGAGGTTTTAAAGAAATGACAGAAACAATATTGGAAGAAAAAAAAATTGATGAGAAATGGGAACCAAAGATCATTGCTTTCTTATGTAATTGGTGCTCTTACGCCGGTGCAGATCTTGCAGGTGTGAGTAGAATTCAATATCCGCCTAATATTCGGATCGTGCGAGTCCCGTGTAGCGGAAGGGTTAACCCCTACTTCATAATAAAGAGTTTGGTTGATGGATGGGATGGTGTAGTCGTGAGTGGCTGCCACCCTGGAGATTGCCATTATATTAGTGGAAATCTCGTTGCAAGGAGACGATTTGCCATTTTAAAAGAACTTCTTGAGTTTTTTGGGATTGAACCAGGCAGAGTAAATTTTATGTGGGCTTCTGCCGCCGAAGGAGAACGTTTTGCTGTGCTTATTAGGAAAGTAACCAAAATTGTTAAAGAATTAGGACCAAATACTAAATTTCAAAAGGAGTGGTGTTAAAAATGGGAATTGAAACAGATAATAAGGAAATAATAAGCTCAATAAGAGAAAATGCTAAATGGTTGCTCAGTGAAAACCAAGTTGATGTAATTATTGGATATTCTGAAGGCACTGTGCCTTTAAGTTCCACACCAATTATCATTAGAAAAGAAGAAGATGTAGATAAATTAATTTGGAATAATTTATGTTATATCAATTTAGCTAGATATTTAGCTCCTTTAATGCCTCAACTTTGTGATTCAGAGGGTAATTCTTTGAAAATTGGGATTGTTGCTAAAGGTTGTGTTGGTAGGGCAGTAAATCTTTTAGCTGTGGAGAAACAAGTAAATCTAGATAACATAAAAATGATAGGATTTAATTGCAATGGAATTGTTAACAGGAGTAAAATTGATCTGGAAATTGGTGAAAAGGAGATTCTAGATGTGTCTATATCTGGAGATGATATAATTGTAAAAGGACACGATTGGGAGAAAAAATTTCCTTATGATCAATATATTAATGAATTGTGTAAAGTGTGTCAAATAAAATCTCCTTCTGCTACTGATGCAAATTGCGTAGGTGAATGTCAAGAACTAGAATCTATACATGACGAATTTTCAGATATTGCTGAGTTTGAATCGAAATCAGCTGATGAGAAATGGGCTTATATTAAAGATGCTTTACAAGTATGTACTCTATGCTACAGCTGTCGTCAAGCCTGTCCTATGTGTTATTGTAATCTTTGTTTTGTGGATCAAAATATGCCAACATGGTTTGGTAAAACTACTCAATTTACTGATATATTTACATTTCATTTAATACGCGCTCAACATTTGGCAGGTAGATGCGTAGCGTGCGGGGCTTGTTCATCAGTATGTCCAGTTGGCATTGATCTGAATATTATCACTAGAAAGTTGGAAAAAATTGCGAAAGAAAGATTTGATTACACTTCAGGCCTTAATGCAGAAACTATTCCCCCAATGATGGATTTTAAAATGGAGGATGAAGAAGAATTTATGTTGGAGGAAGATTAAAAAGGTGAATTAAGAAATGGATCAAAAAATATTGAAAAAGGATCAAATTGGAAAATTATATAATGAACTTGTAGGAGAGTATGACTTTTATGCTCCTATTAATAAAAAAGGAAACATTGCTTTTGAGAAGATTGAAAATCCAGAAGATATTGTTTTGGATTACTTAAATTCAAAGATTCCACCGAAATCCGTTTTATTTCCTCAAAATGAAGTGTTATTTGAATACACTTTAGATGAAAAAGATGTTGAAATAACTGATAGACAGGATTTAGAGCAAAAAATCTTGATTTTTGGAATTCGACCGTGTGATGCTTATAGTTTTGAATTATTTGCTAATTTCTTTTCTTTTCATGGAGATTGGAAGGATGATATCTATTTAAAGAAAAAAGAAAATACAACACTCATAGGAATCGGTTGTAATACTCCAAGAACTACATGTTTTTGCACATCTGTTAATGGAAATCCTTTCAAAAAAGATAATATGGATGTATTTCTAACTGATTTAGGAGACACTTATTTAGTTGAAGGAATTAGTGATAAAGGTAAAGGGATGGTTCAAAAGTTATCTTGGCTTTCTGATGCGTCTAAGGATGATTTGAAAAAAGCTGAAGAGTTAGCAAAAATAGCAGAGGAATCAATAACTACAAAGATAGATGTTGATACTGTTGTAAAAAACTTAGAAACATGTTTTGAACACCCGGTGTGGGACGAGATTAGTGAATCTTGTATAGGGTGTGGTTCTTGTGCTTATTTTTGTCCAACATGTACATGTTTTGATGTTATTGATGAGACTGATCATTATAATAATCGAGGTAGAAGAATTAGAATTTGGGATACATGTCAATCGTGCCTTTATACACTTGAAACTAGCGGACATAACCCTCGAGATACTAAAATCCAACGTTGTCGAAATCGTATAATGCATAAGTTCAGCTATTATCCTACAAATTATGATTTATTAGGTTGTGTTGGTTGTGGTAGATGTGTTTATGTTTGCCCTGCTAATAATGACCTTCGAGTAATATTAGATAAAATAAATAAAATAGAAGAAAAGGAGGATGAGAAAGTAGTTGCCTAATCCTTATATACCATATATTACTAAAGTGAAATCGATAGTATCAGAAAATAAGGTTAATGATATTAAAACTATCGAGTTAGAGTTTAAGAATGAAGAAGATTACAAAAAATTCGATTATGTTCCTGGACAATTTGCTGAAATTAGCTTAATTGGAAAAGGTGAATGCCCTATAGGGATAGCTTCATCTCCAACTGAAGAAGGAACTATTAAGTTTACTATTAAGAAAATGGGGACTGTCACATCAGGATTTCATAATTGTGAAGAAGGAGATATAGTTGGGGTAAGAGGTCCTTATGGAAACGGCTGGCCAGTAGAAGAAATGAAAGGAAAAAATATCGTGGTCATTGGAGGAGGATTTGCATTCTCAACACTCCGATCACTGGTAATTTACTTGCTAGATGAGAAAAATCGAAAAGATTATGGTAATATTACTGTAATTTATGGAAACCGTGACCCCGGAGAAGTATTATACCAAGATATATTAGAGGAATGGAAAAAACGAGATGATATTAAAGTAGTTTTAACCATTGATCGTGAAGCAGAGGGATGGACTGAAGAAGTAGGGTTTGTTGCACCCATTGTTAAAAAGGTTGGCCCAAGTTCGGATAATGCTGTTGCAGTTATCTGTGGACCACCAATAATGATTAAAACTACAATTGCAGTTATGGAGGAACTAAATTGGGGTCCAGAAGCGATTCTCAACAGTCTAGAAGCCAGGATGAAGTGTGGAATTGGAAAATGCGGGCGCTGTAATATCGGAAACAAGTTTATATGTACTGATGGACCCGTATTTTCTCTTGCTGAGCTCAAAGAACTGCCTGATGAATATTAAATTAATAAAAAAATAATTGTTTAAATTAATAAAAAATAGGTGATAAAAATTGGCCGATATGGCAATCACAAAAACTTTTGAAGATTTAATAAAAGAAGTTCATGAACCAGGATTATGTGGAGAGTGTGGGGGATGTGTTAGTTTTTGCTCAGCTGGGGAATTAAAAGCTATTGAAATGTCGGAATCAGGACCCCCAAAATATATAGATAAAGATAAATGTCTTAAATGCGGTATTTGTTATTTTGTATGTCCTCAAACACATGTATTAAACGATCAATTAAATAAGAAATTTAAATATGAAGCTCCTATTGGAAATCACATAAAAGTTGCTTCGTGTCATGCTACTTCTGAAGAACTTAGAAAGCAAGCTACTGATGGTGGTGCTGTTACAGCAATTCTAAGTTATTTATTAGACAATAAGTTAATAGATGGAGCAGTTGTTTGTAAAAGAAAAGGTCCATTCAATAGAGTTCCATTTTTTGCTACAACGAAAGAAGACTTAATAGAAGCCGCTGGGTCTCATTATGATGTTTCCAGTCAGGTTGTTGGATTGGAAAATTATAATACTTTTATTGCTGCCAATATTACGTTGAAAAAAGTTATGAGTCCTGATTTATTAAATATAGCTGTTGTTGGAACTCCTTGTCAAATTAATTCAATTAGAAAAATGCAAGAATTAAGCATACTTCCAGCACATATCGTTAAATACACATTAGGTTTATTCTGTTATTTAAATTTTTCATTTAACGATGAGGATAGAAAAATGCTCGAAGAAAAATTTAAGTTTTCATTTGAGGATGTTGATAGTATGAATATAAGGGAAGATCTTATTCTATATTTTAAAAATGATGAGGTATTGCATATACCTTTTTCAGATATATACGAAATTGGACGACCAGCTTGCTTTGCATGCCCTGATTTTTCCAATATTTATTCAGATATATCTTTTGGAGGCCTCGGATCAGAAGAAAAATTAACCACAGCGATTATTCGAACTAAGATTGGTGAAGAACTCTATAGAAACGCTATAAATAAAGGATATATTAAAGAACCAACAGAATTAAATAAACCAAATAAAAAAGATGAAATGCTGGTAAAAATTAAAGAATTCAGTAAGAAGAAAATTGAACGCGCAGAAACCACATTAAAAGGTAAAAAAACTTAAATAGTTAAATTTTAAGTATTATTAATTTTCCTCCTACTTTTTTTTTCATTTGCGCCTAATTTTAGAGCAAAAAGAGTGGGTAAAATTCCAGCTATTTGATAGATATGGATTTACTACTCTTAGAAATTAAAAATAGCTTTTCTTATAGTGTTTCCTTGGTTGATTGATTTCTTCAGCCTCTAGTTTTTCTAAGTATCTCTTCTTTATAGGTGCTTGTCTATATAGTCTGAAATATTCCCAATCTTCACGTTTCATTTCTAATTTTTCATTCTTCATATTAAGAGTTTCTATATTTTCTTTCTTATTGAATGAAAAATAAAGACTAAGTTATATATTCTTTAATGAGACCAATTTTTATGAATAATCTTTAAAATTAAATTTCAAAGATGTTTCCCGTATTATAGATAGTGCTATCTAAATCGAGAATAATCTGCCCGCCTGATGCAATTTCTACAGCATAATTTATGCCTTCTAAAACTCTATGCATCATAAATTCATAGGCTCTAAAACAATCCTCTAGTTGCGGCATATGCTTTTCTGCATAACATTGTGAGATTGCAGGAATTAGTTCTGGAATGAAATCTTGACTTATCATCATCTCTTCAGCATCTATATCTGTTTCTTTTGCTAACGTAAAGGGATTATAAACATCCATTTGTGCAAACATTACTCTACAAACAAAAAGTGAAGCCTTAATCTCTTTCATAATAAATTTGATTCGATTTTTATCATCGAGGAACTTTTTAAAAGTAATGGCATTGATTATATCTTCATTTGTAATTGTTTTAGAAGTATCCATTAATTTACTCACTCTCTCTGACATCCTCTTTGAAGATAACATTAATTTAAGATTCATTTTATTTTTCTTATAATAATCCTTATAAAATGCAGAAAGAAATATATGTGCTCCCAAATATCCTTGGTCTTCAGAAGGATCTAAATTATAATTAGCCTCTTTAAATTTATCCATAAAATTCTTAATAACCAAGAATTTCAACTTTAATCGATGTAAAGCAAAAAATAGACATAATCTAGTCTTGGCGTATGCTTCTACATTTCCCATCCTGAATCTATCATGATGATCTCTTTCATACATAACAATAGGTTTCAGTTTATTAACAATAATATGGATGAAATATTCAATAATGTGTTCAAGGGGTTCGCAATCTATTACATGGAATTTTTCTATTAATCTTTCGCTAGATGGTTGACTTTGTGGTAATTCCTTAATTTCATTATAATTATAATATTCAAGAAATAGAGAAGTTAATGCTTCCATTTCTAAAACTGTTCGACAGGGAATAAAAACCTTGTTTAAATCATATAATATTGGATTACTTTCTGGCATATTTTAAACTCCTCTTGACATAATTTTATGCAATATGGGGAAAACCCTCTTTCTTATCAAGTAACATTTAATCCTTTATCTATAATAAATTTATTATCGAATTTTCTACAGAAAATTTTCTTTTTTTCTTAATTTTGCATTCAATAATATAGTTTAAAATTTAATTTCTAAAAATTTGTACACAATTTGTTATAAGATCATAATATGATGGAAACATGGTTAGATTACAATACGCTAATTTACCAATCGAACACTTTACGATATTTCTTAATTTATTTATAAATCCTTTAAAAATTGGGTAGTTTTTGTTTCTTGTTTAAAAAAATTTATATATACATAATTTATTAGATTATTAAATTTTGTATTTTACACATTAATTGTTCTTTTAAAAACAATTTTTTGATAAAAATATAAAAATTAAAATTACCACAAGTAATATAAAAATATAATACACGTAAAAATATAATCCAAAATAATTAAAATTAAAATTAAGAGCTGAATTAGAAATATGGCAGAGGAAGAAAGCTTTTTAAACGCAAAAGCCCTGGTTGTTGACAATGGTACCGGAATCTCCAAGAATGGATTTGCTGGTGAGGATCAACCAAGGTCAGTCTTCCCAACACTAATTGGTTATCCTAAGTATGAGAGCATTATGACTGATGTCGAGCACTATACTCGGGAATACTATATTGGTGAGGAAGCTATGCAATTAAAAGGCGTTTTAAAGTTAATGTTCCCTGTTGAACATGGTATCATTGAAGACTGGAC
>Ga0209977_10000932_pt1 | contig 12267 bp, 7 predicted proteins | sample SumtaG_2_FD_183113 | JGI IMG/M metagenome (GOLD analysis project Ga0209977, IMG submission 183113) | Deep subsurface microbial communities from Indian Ocean to uncover new lineages of life (NeLLi) - Sumatra_00607 metaG (SPAdes) (version 2) | ecosystem: Environmental > Aquatic > Marine > Oceanic... | reverse complement strand
CTGTAATGCTATTCTCTTTTAGCCAAAAATTTTCGGGAGTTTTATTTGGAAATTCAATAATTTTATTCGATATATCACCTAAAGTTTTTTTTAAGTAGATAAAATATTGTTCAAAAAGATCTTTGGTATAAAAGAAAGCCTTACGTTCAAAATCGAAGAAATCTTTTCTTGTAAATGCCTCTACAAACCCACTCCAATAATATCTTTTAAAACTTACAATACTGTCCTTAAATAAATTAAAAATTATTGTAAACAGTAATTGTTTCTCTTCATTCTTCAAATTAGGACTATAAATTTCTACAAAAAAAAGCTCATCTTGACTTTTTATGTCTGAAATCTCGATAATCATAATTTTTGGAAACAGAAATTTTATATGGTCGAGTTTTTCTAATGTTTCAGAATTACGCTTAATAATTAAAACGGGAATATAATTTGAAGGTGTCGTTATGGTACTTATAAGGAGTGGTTGAATTATGGGGGGGTCGTGATATATGAATTTATTTAAGATTGTATTAAAAATCTGATTTGTTATGTTATAATTCGTATAATTTTCGTATGAATTTCTTAATTTTTCTTCTTTTGATTTGTATATGTTTTCTATTATTTTCTTATCTTCTACTAATGTTTTTATTGCGTTTAAATTGAATATTTTTAAATCATAGCAAGATTTAAAAACCTTTGAAATTTTTGAAAATTCCTCGACTAATTCAAGGAATTTTGGTTGCGACTTGAGATACAAGGGTATGAATTCATTTACGAAATCATTTTTGATTTTTTTATTTGAAAAAAGGATATTGTCTTCTATTGATTTGGAAGCAAAATTATTATTGAGAACTTCACTTAGTTGGTATCTTGTTTTAACATCTCCTTGATCAAGAAGAAGATTTTTAAATAACTTAAAAACGGTTAAATACTCATTTAAAATATTTTTAATGTAAAAGAAGCCAAATTTTTCATTTTTCTCGATAAAACTTAAAATCTTTTCTTTTAAACCTAATGAAGAATAAATATGCTTGAGATTTTTTTTTAATTCACTAATTAAAGCTTGTTGACTAATTATTTCATTTATTAAATCAGATTTTAAGAGATTTAAATTCTTATCTCTTTTTTCAAAACCAAAGCCTGTAATTGAAAAATATCTAATTCTATCAATTAAAATCCATTCTAACAGTGATAATTTTGACTCAAATGGTTCGTTTCCATATTCTATTTGAAATTGAATTTCATACTTTTTTTCATACTGTTTATTTAAGGTATTAATCAAACCTTTTTTTTTTGAAAAACTTCTAAAATAATTTAAATTCGCTATTTCTTGAATCTTATCATAACTATATATTTCAATTTGAATAACATATTTGGAATTTTCTAATTTTCTAAGGAATTTAACCAAATCTTCATAGTAACATTTAGGAAGGAGAAAGTAACCTAAAATATCATAACCAAAATTAGCCCTGGAGTATTTCGGTATAAGAAAGAAGGGTAAATTATTTATTACTTTATGAATATTTTTTAAGGGAATTAAGGGATTAAACCTTATATGGCAAAGTAATAGATTCAAATTCAATAATTTCCAGTTAATTTTGTAATTTGGAGCAATTGGAAGATATTTTGCAATCCATGCAACATTTTCAGTAAATTTTTTTAGGTTTAAATCAGTCTTTATAACTCCTTTTCTTACATAATCTTTAAAGAAATTTTGATAATCAAGAAAAGTTTTATATTGTTTAGTTTCATAGAACAGAATAATAAGAATTCGTAGTGTCTCTACAATATCGTCATTAAAAAGAGTTTTTGATGTTTTTATTAAATATTCTTCAAATAATTTATCATAAAAATTATCTTTATCTTCCCCAATAAGTTGAAGATTTTTCCTCACAAATTTAAAAAAGAATTGAAAAGGAGAATCGTATAATTCTGTGCTTTCCCGCTTTAAGAATTTTTCTAATCTATCAAATTCAGCTATTCTAAATTCGTAATTAATTGTTTTCTTCTTAATTAGAGATTCCCAGTGTTTTATTGAAGGTAGCTTTTGAAGATCGCTAATTAATCTCTGCGTTATAAAAATATGTATTGTCTCTTCTTCCTCTAAACTATCTGGAATAAAACATTTGTAAGCTTCTCTTAGTATTATTTCCTTTAAATATTTCTTATAGTTTTTAAAAATAGTTATATTGACAAAATTATTAGTTTTTGTTCTCTCAACACCAATCTCATAAAAAACTTCTTTTGAATTGATTGAATGAGTATTTTGGTCGTTATAAGTCATCTTATAACGAAAATTAACCGCTTTTAAATTAAGAGATATTTCAATTTCTTGAATTAAATCTTTAAAAATTGAATCTAGATTTTTTATTATATCTTCTATTGATGAATTAATTAACCTGTCAAAGTTTAAGTTTTTCATTTATAATGTAGTAGTTATTAGACTATTGTTTAATTTAAGAGGAAACCAATTATACCCTTTAAAATATTTTAATTCCTCAATTTAAAGTTGTTAATAGTCTTATTAATTTTTAATTTAATAATTCTTTCGAATACATGATTTTTTTATATTTGCAATTTAAGCTTATCTTGATTCTTTAATAATATTTTTTATACTTATTTTTTTTTTCTTGTTTAGTTTTTATAGGAGAATTTAAAGATATTAATAATCAAGTAATGTGATCAAGATTTTTTCATTAATTTAATTACAGGGGACTTAAATTGGTTAATGGAGGTGAACTCCAATATGCCCTGGTCAACATGGAACAAGTCCATAAGGTTATGAGGTCAGAGTGCGTATTTTCCCTTCCTTTTTTTTTGTAAATGTAGCACAATAGATTTACCATGATAAAAATTTATTACGCTTCTAATGAATCTTAAAATACCTCAGAATTATATTAAGTCATATAATCAGTATAGGAAAAAAACTATTTGTTGAATTCTTTAATTTGTTTGATTTTATTTACCAATACGAGAGTTAACTGAATTCCGCAAGAAAAAGCCAATAAGATTGAAGAAAGAGAAATCAATATTTCCACACTGATAAAAGCAGATAACGATGTTCCTAAAGGAGTAAACACAATATTTGCGATTGATTGGGACATTAATAATATCTGATACACAAAAGTTTTATATCGCGTGTTCACGGAAATAGTTTGAGCGATAGAGACATACATATAATTAGCAATATAACCGGCAAATGCAAGACCACATTGAATCACTAAAAACATTGGAAAATTTGAGAACGGTAAGAGAACAAGGAAAAATAAATAGATACAGCAAAATATTAAGAGAAGAAAATGATTACTTATTCTTTTAGCGATTTTTGAAGCAAAATAATACCCAAGAAGAGCAAATATAGTTATTACATAATACAAGGAAATGAAAATTCTTAACGAAGACTCATTATATCTCGTTAAAACCCACGAACTAACTAACGATAAAAAGATTAAATCTGAGGACGCTAAAAAGAAAGCTATAAATAAGAAAATAGCACCCCATAACACCATTTTCTGGCTCTTTTTTTTGATACTTTTACTTTCAATATCTTCATTACTATTTTTTGAGCTTTGATCGCTGAATATGGTGTTATTTCTCAAAAACAGAACTATAGAGAGCAATGGTAACGTCAACATCCAACCGATTGTGAAGAACATTTCCCACTGCGGTAAAGAGTAAACATTTTTAATAATAAAATCGAAAACCAAAGATACTAAAAGAAAACTAACACCTCTTGCCCCGTTTACAATTAATATCATGTGGTGTTTAATCTTTGGCGATTCCACGCTAAGTGTGAGGAAAATCTTAACCATAATTGTACGAATAAACATCCTGCTAAGAAAATATACTCCCAAAAAAAATCCATACAATAATAGGATGTTTTTATTAATTAGAAAGATTGAGAAGCACGAACATAGCAAAATAACGCAAAGAAATACAAAAATTTTATGATTTCGTTCAGATTTTATATGAGCATCAAACATATAAGCAAAAACAGGTGTGAATATTAACGACAGATACCCGAAAAATTGGATGAATGCTAAACTGTTTCGATTAACAGCTAAAATCTCATAATAAAACAACGGAATGTACAACACAAAGTAAGCTTCAAACACACCCAATGTGAAATATACTAAGAAAAAAATTCCATACGTCTTTTTAACATTCATCTATAGACCCTTAACTTCTTTTTCTAATTTTCTAACTAGATTAGATAGATATCTTATTTTTAGGATTACGATATTTAAAGAAAAAGGTTTTATAACTCTAAATGAAAGAAGCTTGGAAAGGGAATGTACTCTTTATCGATAACATATTGGACGACATTAAATATAAAAATTTCGAAGTTTAAATATTTTCGAATTAAAAATATAGTGTCCATCATCTCCCCTTATTTTGAGAGAGGGAACTACGAGAAGATTGAGCTCAATATTGTATTATTTCGTAAAAGTCTATTCTTTCTATAAAATCACTCTTCTCACTAGTTCTCTCATTCTTTTGATAATATCTTAAATTTTTGTTTTTAAACAATAATGTGTTGAATTTTGAAAAAAAACAAATTTTTAATTGGTTTTTCAGACTACACAAAATATAAAAAATTATAAATAATCATTTAAAAAGAGACAAACAATAATTTTGGAGAAAGTAAAATGGGTAGGCCTAGTCCATTAGAAATTTATGCTCTTTTAGACAAGAGTAATTGTGGGGATTGTGATAGAGAAACGTGCATGGCTTTTGGAACTGATTTATTAGAAAGGAAAGTTACCATTCAAGACTGTACTCATCTGCAAACAGACCCAAAGCAAGCTAAAAAACGCGAGAAATTAATCGCACTTGTTGCTCCTCCGCAAAAATCGGTTTTAGTAGGAGTTGGCAAACGTCAATGTAAATTTGGTGGTGAAGAGGTGCTTAATCGTCATCAGCTTACGTATTATAACGAAACAGCGATATTCATGCAAATTTCTGACGATGACCCTGATCTGGAAAAAATAGCTAAATATTTAACCGACCTTAAAATCGAAAGAATGGGAGATGTTCTTAGAGTTAACGGTATTACGCTAAGATGCGTATCTGGTGACGCTGATCAATTCAAACTAGCTGCAAAAAAGCTTACAGAGGTATCAGATCTCCCCGTAATGCTAGCTTGTATGAATCCAGAGATTTTACTAGCTGCTGCCAATGGAATAAAAGAGTTAAAACCTTTACTTTATGCAGCAACTAAAAATTCGTGGGAACAAGTAGGTAAATTTGCTGTTGAAAATAATCTACCTGTGGTAACGGTTTCAAACGAATTGGATGAATTGATGTCGCTTAGTGCTTCCTTGCAGAAACTTGGGGTAAAAGATATAGTACTGGATGCTATGACTGTATTTGGTCCAGGAAATATTGCTTTAACCTATGATAACATAATGAAATTGAGAATCGCTGCAATTGATAAAGAAGACGCAAACGCAGGCTTCCCTGTTATGGGAGTTCCTGCTGCATATTGGAGTCAAGTTAAGACTGACGACGATAAGGAGCTTTGGGAACATCAATACCAAGAAATCATTATGGCAGCAATTATGGAATCCATAGATACAAGCCTTATCGTTCTCCACAGCGGTAAAAGGGAGGAAGATATTTGGGTTTTACTAGCAATTATGACCTTAAGACAGAGCGTTTTCAGCGATCCTCGTATTTATCCTGCAGCCGATCCTGGTTTATACGAAATTGGAGAGCCAAATTCCATGTCTCCTATCTTTGTGACTTCGAATTACAGATTAACTAAAATTCCTGTAGAAATAGACATTAAAGGAGCGAATGTAGATGGGTGGCTCCTAGTTGTGGATTCAGAAGGTATTGGTATTGAATCAGCTGTCGCAGGAGGTCAATTTAACGCGGGATCAATTGCGGAAGCTGTGAAGGAATATGGCGCCTTTGAGAAAGTAGACCATCGTATTTTAATTATTCCAGGTATGGCTGCACGATTAAGTGGAGCCTTAGAAGACGAAGCCGATGCTTGGGTAGTAGTTGGACCGCGGGATAGTTCTGGAATAGGAAAATACATGAATGAATTATGGAAGCCTGAAGAATTAATGAAGCAATACGAAGAACTGAAAGAATAAATTAATCCTTTTCTGCTTTTTTTTATATTTTAAACCAGATTATCTTTTAAAATAAAGAGTATATCAGGTTTGGAAACAATTCTTTAACACTTTTTAGTATTAATGTTTTTGTTGTATTTCCGAGTCGTAAATCTTCAGCAGAGTGGTTTCCTGTTAAAACACCTATGAAAGGTGCGTTGATATTTTCAGCAAGAGCCCTATCTTTGGGATGATCCCCAATAATCACGATGTTATATTCGCTATATTTTTTTAGTAGATAATTTTTTAGATTAGAGTCTAATTTACTCTTTATATTTTCGCTTTCACCTATAACATATTCAAAGTAATTAAAAATGCCTAGAATTTTTGTAATTTGTACTGCCAGATCTTGCCTTTTTGAAGTTATAACTCCTAAAGTAAGATCTTTTTGTTTTAATTCTTCTAATGTTTCTTTAACGCCGGGCAATAAACAGCCTTGATAAATTCCTTTCTCAGAATAGTATTCTCTGAAAGCAGAGGATAATTTTTGGGGATTAAAATCGGATACTCCTTTAAACATGTCATCTAAGGGAGTTCCAATCATTTCTTCGATCTCTAACCTTTCAATTGTAGGAACATTGTACTTCTTAAGAGCGTAATTGAAGGAGTTAGCGATTCCCTCCCTATTATTTATAAGTGTATTGTCTAAATCGAAGCTTAATAGAATTTTCTTATCCATCGCACTTAATCCTAAAAATTATTTAATGTAAATATAATTAGAATAAAAATTGAAAAAATAAAAATGTTTAATTTAGGATATTTTAAATTGTTAATAGTGGATCACCTAAGAGGGTCATCCCAATTGAATCCGGATCGCTAGGACCGTGGAGAGGATTCCAATACCATAACCTCATTGCTTCACCAAATACCTTGCCTTGTCTTAATGGAGTGTAGAAGTAACTGTTCATAGTCATGCCACCTATTTTTGAGGAGCCTACAACCACCAACGTATTATTTGAGAATAAATATTGGGTGCCTAGATTGTTTTGGTATTGAAAATTAGCCGCTGAACACGCAAATAGGTTATAAAATAAAGCTTGAGTATCAATATTTAATATATCCGTATAATTTACCTTACCTTCAGCGCCATAACCACTTGGACCAAATAAATGCTCGTAAGGCCATGAATGGACAAAGACATGCACAAATTCGTAAATATGAGTTAAGCGTGTTTTATAGTCTGTGGCTGTAGTGATACTGTTTGTACTAATGCATGTAATATTAGAATAAGCGGTCATATCACCAAGCCATTCACTCGTCCACGCTGACCAATCGTCGTCAATATATACTAGCTGTGAGTGAGGACGCGTGAGTTGTCCTGTTCGATAAGCATGATTTCGAGCGAAATAATTTTGATAAGCGGTAAGATGATCAGTATTATTTAAAGACTCTGGACAAATTCGACCTACCCATATTTCAGGGAAAATATCGCCAGTTCCATTATTGTGAGCATCAAATAATCCATCTGCTGAATCGTTATCTACCCATTCTCCGTCTAAATCAGTAAGATAGAGATCACAAGGATAGTTTCTCCAAAGGGACCAGAAAGTATCGTAATATCGTAATATTGCAGCTGGTAGGTCTCCAATTAATACCGCACCCTCCAATCCTTCAGGTTGCATACTGACGTTAATCAAGTCATTTCTAAGAAGAGTAACATTAATTTGTGACCAATTGACGACTTGTACGGTATACCCTTGATTTATCACATCTTGCTCATATTGGTCGATTTCAGTTGAGATACTATTTGCTATAGAAGAATTTACATAAATTCGCACAACACCGGGATTACTCGTTGTGGGTTGTTTAAAATATGGTAGTACAAAGGTAAGAGTAACTGCTACAGCGATTAATAATGGTATAATTATCAATATTGCTTTAAATTGTTTTCTCACATTTAAAACCTTGATTGAGTTATAATTCCAATTCTAAGAGAGTATATTCTTATAAATAAATTGCCAACATGATAAATGTTGTTATAAATAAGATAGCCTATGACCTATTTATTTATATTGTTTCTATCTTAATAGAAAAGGATAGAAATTCGAAGTTTTAAGATTTGTATCCCTTAAAAAATTTTAGGAGGTACGTGATTTCTTCCGAGCCCTTTATAATTCTCTGGAGATCGTAAGGGAAGTTATTATACTCGACTTCCTTTCCCTCAGATACCCATTTAATAATTAATTTAACTATTTCTTTATATTTTTTTACCGTTTTTCCTTCAAATTCAATCTCAGAAAGGATTTCTAGTGCTTTCTTAGATCTACCGTTAAGGATAGAGGAGATAGCTGCCATCACATAAGATTGAACGATGTGCGAATAACCAATTTTTTTAAGGTTAGCAGCTCGATAGTAATACCTGTAGACGTTTTTAACCATTTCGTTAACTAGGAAGTCTTTAGCAGTGTCAAGTTGTTGGTAAAATTTTATACTTTCCATAATAAGAGTAGCTGCTGTATAGAACTGCTTATTTTTTAATCCTTCTTTAGCAATTATGTTTAATCCTCTAATGATTTGATTGAAAATTCCAAATCGATTATATTCCAAGCCTCCTTCTACAGCTATGTCGTACGCGTTTAAATAACACTCTGTTGAATCGTTAACATTCTCAATTTTCCAGTAGTTATCGCCAGCTTTCACATAATGCTTATAGGTCATCTCTAAATTATCCAACCCCTTAAATGTAATCGCTGCATTAAAGAAATTTGTCGCAGCTTCATTGAAATCCTCAACCTTTTCAGAATAATTTCCCGCCAAAACGAAACATGAAGCAGATTCTATTAGATTGTTATGAATTTCTTGATAACATAATGCTGCACCGCGATAATACCTCGCTATTTTATTGTAATTTTCTTTGTTTTTTTCTAATCTTTCTGCTAAATTGATATAAGCACCAGCTTCTTTCTTTGAATAGCTAACAAATTGTTCTTCGTCATCGATAATTTGATAAAGAGATTTTAAAACCTGTGAAATTTGAGAAATTGCTAGATTATCATTTTTTTCTTCAAAAGTTTGAAAGAGTAACGAGAAGAACTCAATTCCATCGTAAATTACGCTATTAGATTTATCGACCTCGTTTAACTCTTTATAACATGACGAGATTTGTTTATAAGAATAGGATAGTAAATCAAAGTAGTGATACTCTTTTGCGATATTAACAACATTTAAATAAAATTTTTTTGCGTTTTTAAAATCATTAAACTTCAAATATAACCCAGCAATATTTTCATAATTTTGAGCCAGCTTTCTACTTTCGTTGAATTCCTTTAATATCTTACTTTCTTGTTTTAGATAGTTAATACTTCCTAAGATATTCTTTCTATAAGACTTTGGCTCCTTTAATTTTTCGTAAATGTCTGCGATTCGTAAGAAAATCTCTGCAACCTCATGTAGCTTTCCTTGGAGCTTAAATGAGCTAATTTGGTTATTCCAAAATTTAATAATTAATTTATATAACTTAGCAGATTGAATAGAGGCAATTTTTTCTAATAATTCTGTTATTGAATAGAGAAATTCACCTGCTTCAAAAAGGTCTCCAGAATCAGCGATTTCATTAGCAGATAAAATAGAGTTATTTATAGTTTTCTGAATAAGGTTGTTCTTCTCTTTCTCATTCTTATTTGTTCCAATTTGCATTAAAGATTCTCTAATATTCTCGAGATTTTCCCCATAATCGCTAAATGAGTCACCTTGAAGAATTTGAAATCAACCCTATAAATAATACTCTAATTTATGCATTAAAATTAAAAGACGTATAAAAAATAATGGTTTTTAATTCCAAATTAACAAAATCTAATGTATTCAACGCAACCACAAAACTGAGTTAAATTTAACGATTTAAAATTCTTTAGTATTAAAATTCAACATTTATTGAATTATTGAATTAATTTTAAATACTAAAGAGGTTTTATTTATTATAGCTAAATTAACAATAGAAGGTAAACAAATTGAGACAAACCTCAGAAATTTTATCAACAGGTATTATTGAAACCATAGTTCCCGAGAGGAAAATGTTAGTTAAAGATTTACTCCGAGAGTTAAATCTGGAAGGAAAGTATTTTGGAATTCTTATAAACGGGAAGAAAGCCGACGAAGATACGGAAATCACACCTAAAGATAATATTACGATACTTCCACACATTGCTGGTGGGAACTAGAAATAATTTTTATCTTCTTATTTTTCTAAATACTTTTAATCCAGAGATATTTTCATCAGATCAATAGCTAAAAGAGTGTTTGGGAATATTTCTTTGGCTTCTTCTAGTAGTTTAACCGCATCTTCTTGATATCTTGAGGATATATGAGTTAAAATTAATTGTTTCGCGCCCATTTTTTTTGCATCAATTGCAGCATCAACGGAAGTAGAATGCTTTTTTTCTAGAGCAATATCAGATAGTTCCTTTGAGAATGTTGATTCGTGAATTAAAAGATCTGAGTTTTTTCCTAATTCAATTAAGTTTTCGCAGGGGACTGTATCTCCAGAGTATGTCACTTTACGGCCCCGTCGTTTTGGGCCCACAATCCCTTCTTTTAAAGGATCAATTTTTCTCCCTTCAAATTCTATGATCTCCCCCTCTTGTAATTTTTTCCAAAGTCTACTCTCCGGTATTCCAAGTTCATTCGCTCTTTCGGGTTTAAATTTGCCATAACGCGGCTTTTCAACGAAAGAATAAGCAAACGTTAATACGGAATGGTCTACTTCTGTGTATTTGAGAGTGTATTTATCGCTTTCAAAAATCACATTATCTTCTAATAATTTTTCTTCACTAGGGATATCGGAGTCCAAAGTCTCGAAGATTATTAATTTCTTATTATCATTATCAATTTCTACTATTCTTAGGGGATAATTTGCTTTCAGTCCGAGTACTTTCCTATGAACGAATAAGTAGAGAAAAAGGTTTCTCGGTCCAAAAATCGTAAGGGGAGCAGTTCGACTAATGAGGCCAAACCTAAATAATAAGCCAGGAAGTCCTATAATGTGATCTCCATGAAAATGTGATATTAATATTTTTAAAGGTTTATTTAACTTCAAACCAGCTTCAATCAGATTTCTTTGGAGGTCTTCTCCACAATCAAATAGAAGGAGTTCGTTTTTATATTTAAGAGCAGTTGAAGAAAGGTTTCTTTCGCGAACTGGAATTGCTGCGGAAGAACCTAAGATGATTAGTTCCATAAAGTTTCATTTAATATCCATTATTTATTTTTTTCTTAATTGAGAGATTTCTAACCTCTGCTGAATATTTTGCTTGTTCAAATCGTCAACCAAACTTTCGAGTTCTTTAAGTCTTAACTTAAATTCGGGGGTTAGTGATTGAGTCGTATTATCTTGAGTTTGAATTTGAATTCTAAGCGAGTCTAAGTCGGTTTTTAAGTCGTTTATTTTTTGATCCTTTAATTTAAATTGATTATCCAATTCCTCGTATTTTCTTTTTATTCGTATTGCCTCGTTTTTTATAGTCGCGATTTCTTCTTCTTTCGTTTTTATCGCGTGTTTTGATTCAGCTAGTTGTTGTTGTAAAAAACCCGCCATTTCTCTTTGAATTTTTAATTTACCTTCAACATCTCCTTGAGGAAGAGTATCTGTGGGGATATCTTGATTTGCTCTAAGTTGTTGTTGAAGACTTGTAATTTGCGTTTTTGATTTATTTAATTTTTTTTGTAATTCTTCAACTACTTGTTTCAAGGAATCAGATCCGGATAAGCTTTCCAAATGTATCGTAGAAGTATTAAGGGCCTCAATTTCTTTATTTTTATATTCCAATTCTCCAGTTAATTGAGATATTTGATCTTCTAACTCCTGAAGGTCCTTATCTTCTTTTTGGTCTTTTTTCTTTTTATCCTTTTTTTCGTATTTACCTAATTTCTTCCTTAAATCATCGTTTTGTCTTTTTACTTTATTAAGATTATTCTGCAAATCTTCTAAGAGGTTTTTTGAGATGCCCCCTTTGGTTTTCTTGGGTTTTACTTCTATCTGAGTTGGTTTTTTTTCTAAATTTTCCTTTAAATCAGCAATTTGATCAGTAAGTACTTCAATTTCCTCATCCTTTTTTCGCATTTTTTCGTTAAATTCTTCGCTTCCAATATCTTTGCTTTTCAATCTCCTAATAATTGATTCTTGCTTGTTAATTTTATCCTGTAATTCATGGAGGAGGGAATTAAGAGG
>Ga0209977_10000931_pt1 | contig 12273 bp, 10 predicted proteins | sample SumtaG_2_FD_183113 | JGI IMG/M metagenome (GOLD analysis project Ga0209977, IMG submission 183113) | Deep subsurface microbial communities from Indian Ocean to uncover new lineages of life (NeLLi) - Sumatra_00607 metaG (SPAdes) (version 2) | ecosystem: Environmental > Aquatic > Marine > Oceanic... | reverse complement strand
CCCAGAATTTAATAATTAATTTATTCAACTTGGTTGACTGAAAAAAAGCTATGCTTTCTAATAATTCCGTTACGGAAAAAAGAAGTTCACCAGCTTCAAAAAATTCTCCAGATTCAGCGGTTTCATTCGCAATTATAATAGAATCTTCAATTGCATTTTGAATTATGTGGTTTTTTTTCTTCTCGTCCTTAAGATTTCCAAGTTCCATTAAAGAATCTCTTATTTTTTCGAGGTAATCGCTGTAATCGCTAAAGGTATCCTCTTGAAGAATCTAAAATCAACCCTATAAATAATACTTAGATTTATAAATAATACTTAGATTTATGCAATAAAATTTTTTAACTAATAAAAAATAATGGTTTTTCTGAAAAATAGAAAAGTTTTTGGTTTTACAATTACAAAATCCATTTTATTGGACATAACCCAGAACCCAGTTATAACCATTAAGTTAAAAGCCTATAGTCTTAAATCTTAATATTTTTTGATTTCTTGAATTAATTATAAATAGTTGAATGGTTTTATTTATCATAGTTAAAATCAATAAATTAAAATTAGATGTGATTCTAAATTGAAACAGATTGCTGATCTTTTAGAAACAGGTATTATTGAGACTTATACCCCGAAGAGGAAGATGTTAGTTAAAGACCTCCTTAAAGAGTTAAACCTTGAAGGTAAATACTTTGGGATCCTCGTTGATGGCAAGAAAGCTAGCGAGGATACAGTTTTAGATGAGAATTCAGACATAGTTATTCTTCCTCATATAGCTGGAGGAGAAAATAATAATCCTTTGCTAAAATAGTGTTAGAGAATATCAGTTCTACATCTTAAACTTATTCTTTCTCAAAGAATAGGATTTGTTGTTATTCTACTTATTGAATAATCTATATTTTATTTATCTGTTTTTACTGTAAAGAGATTCTCATTAAGTCCTTTGCTAAAATAGTATTAGGGAATATCAGTTTTGCATCTTGAAGCAATTGGTTAGCATCCTCTTGATATCTCGACGAAATATGGGTTAAAATTAATTGTTTAGCGTTCATTTTTTTTGCATCGTTAGCTGCGTCAACAGAAGTGGAATGTTTCTTTTCAAATGCGACATCAGACAACTCCTTCGAAAAAGTTGCTTCGTGAATTAAAATGTCAGAATCTCTTCCTAATTCGATCAAGCTTTCGCAAGGGATTGTGTCACCCGAGTATGTCACTTTTCGACCCGGTCTCTTTGGACCCACTATCCCTTCTTTTAAAGGATCAATTGTTTTTCCTTCATATTCTATAATTTCCCCTTCCTGTAATTTTTTCCACAGTTTACTCTCAGGTATTCCGAGTTCAATTGCTCTTTTGGGTTTAAATTTTCCATACCGTGGCTTTTCAACGAAAGAATAAGCAAATGTTAATACTGAATGATCTACTTCTGTATATTTGAGAGTGTATTTATCGTTTTCAAAAATCACATTATCTTCTAAGAATTTTTCTTCACTAGGGATTTCGGAGTCCAAGGTCTCGAACACTATTAACTTATTATTATCATTATCAATTTCTACTATACTAATGGGATAATTTGCTTTTAGTCCGAGAATTTTTCTATGGACAAATAAATAAATAAACAAATTCCGAGGTCCAAATATAGTAACGGGAGCCGTTCTTTCAATTAAACCAAACCTAAATAAAAGCCCTGGAAGACCAATGATATGATCTCCATGAAAATGCGAAATTAATATTTTTAAAGGTTTATTAAACTTTAAACCCGCTTCAATTAGCCTTCTTTGGAGGTCTTCCCCACAATCAAATAGAAAGAGTTCGTTTTTATATTTAAGAGCTGTTGAAGGAAGGTTCCTTTCGCGAACAGGAATCGCCGCGGAGGAACCTAGGATTATTAATTCCATCGAAGTTCATTTAATATTAATTATTTGCTTTTTCTTAACTGCGAAATTTCAAGCCGTTGTTGAATATTTTGCTTGCTCAGATCGTCAACCAAACTTTCGAGTTCTTTAAACCTTAAATTAACATCTGGGTTTATTGTTTGTGTTGTATTTGCCTGAGTTTGAATTTGAATTCTTAAACCATCTAACTCTGCTTCAATTTCATTTGATTTTTGATCTTTTAGTTTGATTTGGTTGTCTAAATCTTCGTATTTTCTTTTTATTCTTATAGCTTCGTTCTTAATCGTAGTAATTTCTTCTTCTTTCGTTTTTAACGCGTTTTTTGATTCAGCTAATTGTTTTTGCAAAAAACTTGCCATTTCTCTTTGAATTTTCAATTTGCCTTCAATATCTCCTTGAGGGATGCTAACAGGAGGAGCTTCTCCTTCTTTAATTTGTTCTTGAAGGGTTGTTATTTGTACTTTTGATTTACTTAATTTACTTTTTAATTCTTCTACAACTTCTTTTAAAGCAATCGGCTCTGCTCTACCTTTCTTACCTTTATCTTTTTTCTCGTATTTAGTTATAACCTTTTTTAATTCTTCATTTTGTCTTTTTGCTTTATTAAGATTTTTTTGCAGATCTTCTAGTAGATTTTTCGTAAGGTTATTATCAACATGGTTAGTTTCTATTTGAGAAGAGTTATTCTCGAGCTTTTCAGTTAAATCCGTAATTTTATCAGTTAATAATTCAATTTTTTCGTTCTTTTCTCTTATTTTTTCGTTATATTCATCGCTTCCAAGATCTTTACTCTTCAACCGCCTAATTAAAGATTCTTGCTTATTTAATTTATCTTGTAATTCATGAAGTAAAAGATTAAGTGGCGGTTTGTCCTTTTTTCTTAGCTCTTCTACGCTAATAACAGAAGTATTAGTTGTTCTCCTAACAAGATTATCGTGTTTTTTTTGTAATTCCATTTTGTCTTTTCTTAAAAAACCCATTCGATTCTTTAGCTCTCGTATTTCTCGATCCTTAGCATCTAATTCAATATTTAATTTTTCTTCTTTCGCCTTTTTCATCTTTTTTTTCGGAGCCTTTTCGTCGAACATTTCCTCGTATCTCATAACTTCTTCTTCAAAGCCATCAATTTTATCTAAGTAAAGATTAATTTCATTATCTTTTTTGTTTAGTTCTGACTGTAACTCGTTTATCTTCTTGCGCAAGTTATCTTCTTCCGTCATCTTCGCACCTTACCATTTAATTAGAAAAAATTATATTATATATATTTCATCTATTTCCACTTTTTTAATCTTTTTCTTTCTGCAAATGAGATTTAATATATGTCGAAATCTTTGATGGTAAATTTCTTAATCTTGCTCAATATAGGAAAAAGACTTAAATAATTAAAAGTTAAGAATGCGACAAAAAGTAAACCAATTATAATGAAAGGCGTTAATATATGTGGTAAAGATACTCTTTGAAATAAAAAGAGCGAATTTAATATCATTCCTATTCCTAAACTCAAAAAAAGTGATGGTATAATTACATAGAGAGCTTCCAAGAAAAGGATTTTCTTAATATTTTTATATTTCGAGCCAAGAGCCTTCATTATCAGGAAATCTTTAGCTTTATCCATAATACTACCTTTTTGATAATTATATAAAGAGAGTATCGAAATTACGGCCATGACAATAATTAAAAAAGTGGGATATAGAGTTAAATTATTTAAATATTGTATATTATCGTCGAAAGTTTGATTTAGGTTGATATAAGTGAAATTATCTCCAAGATTTCCACTAATAATTAATTCAATATTGTCTATAACGCTATCATATTCGCCTGGTCTTATTTTTAACAAAAGGAGATTAATATTTTGTCCACTAAAATTCAAATCTTCTTGCATAACCTCTAAATCTACATATCCCGCAAAGCCGCTATAAAAACTATCCAAGACAACCCCGGAAATGTGAAAGGCGTGACCTAATCCTAATTCCTCAACTCTCAAACTCTGCGATAATGGATAATCAAAAAAATTATAACTTAATCCGTCTCCAATTATCATGTTTACTGAATCTTCCTGAGTAAAATATTCTCCCTCAATTTCAAAATCTTGTATTATTTCACTAATATTAACTCCTACAATCGGGAAAATTCCTGAACGTTGTTGACCTGCTATTAAATAACCTCCATCTACGAGATAATGATACCCATCTAATTCAGTGAGATTAAAAAAATTAATCAAACGCTGATCTATGCTTTCAACTTCAGTAATACTATTTAGTTCTTCAATATCAGAAAGGTTAAACATGTAGCTTGGATTTAAAAAATCAATACTGTTCTCAGTTATAATAATATTCGGATTAGAAAACATACTGTACATCAAAGTATAGTTTTGAACAACATCTCTATGACCAATAGCAATGATATCTTCGCCTTGAGACTTTCGTATCCATTCTTGAGACGAATCCCTCATAACGATATTCCCTAATCCTAAAGTAAAAATTACTAAGGAAATTATGGAAAAAACTATTAAATATCTCCTAAATTCCCCTTTTCTCCTGATTGTGTTAATAACGGAAATTTTAAAATTAAATCCTATTGAGGACAACCATTTTGGAACTAATATAAATCCTCTTGAAGCGTCGTAATTATAGGGTATATCCTTTGAAAATAATTTTATGGTATTTTGATTTCCTAGCTTCCTTAAAATTACGCCAGGAACGAAATAAATTCCCCCTACACACGAAAAAAACAATATCGGGGTATAAATTAAATCAATTTGAAAAGAGGATACAATTCCTAAAAGCGACATAATAAACGCGAAGATACCGTATGAAACAAAACCGATTATTAAACCTATCAAGAAACCAACGATAAACACTACATATACTTCGGTTAAATAAAAGTTATATAATTTCTTTGGTAGCGTCCCCAAGGCTTTCATAATAGCAATATCACGTTTTTTATTAATAACTAGAGTGCTTGTCACGATTATAACAATAATAAAAGCCAAAGTAACTATTAGGCTCAGTATTAGAATAGTAAAATCTGTAAAGACTATGCTAATTCCTCCTGAAAAATAAAATTCATTTTCGTACTGATAAGTTAAAAATCTATTTAAGCCCATTGAAGACATAAAATACGTTAAGAAAATTGTGAGCGCAATAACTAAAGCAATTATTACTACATAAGGGAAAGTGACCTCCCTTTTTCTAAAGAAGTCTTTTAAGGCAAAATCTAAACTTATTATTCACTCACCAAAGTTAAATATTTATTAATTCATAATCCTAACTACTCTTCACTTGTTATCTTACCATCTTCAAAAATTATGACTCGATTTGCAAGTTTTATTAAAAAATCGTCGTGTGTTGCTATAATAATCGTTTTACCATCCTTTTTCATATCATTAAAGAGATCTCGTATAAACATACTTGTATTTTTATCGAGGTTGGCTGTAGGCTCATCTGCCAAAATAATTGGAGGATTGTTTGCTAACGCTCTTGCTATTGCTACCCTCTGTTGTTCACCAGCCGAAAGTTGAAATGGTAAGTGTTCTCTTCTATCCCCTAAACCTATTTTTTTCAATAAACTTACTGCTTTCTCTCTTTGCTCTTTTAGGCTCATTCCAGCTAAATTCATTGGGAACATCACATTTTCTTCAGCAGTTAAAGTGCTAATAAGATTATAGTTTTGAAAAACGAATCCTGTATTAATTAATCTAAATAGAGAGAGTGATTCTTCGTGTAAATCGGTAATTTTTACCCCATTTGAAAAAATCGTGCCTTCGTTAGGAGAATCTAACCCTCCAATTAAATTTAGTAAAGTAGTTTTACCTGCTCCTGACGGACCTTTAAGAACGATGAAATCTCTCTCTTTTATTTTCAGATTTACATCATATACGGCTTTTACAATAAAATCTCCAATTTCATAATTTTTGAATAAATTTTTAGCTAAGATTACAATGTTTTCCTCTCTAATTTCGTTTATAATATCGATATCCTCTAATTCAGTAGGCTCTTCAAGAAAATCTTTATCCATTTTTATTTCAGCAACACATTCTTTTTATATCTCTCTTTTTTATAATCCTTAATTATTTAAAATATTGTTCTATCGACTTCATTTTAAAACCAATATTAAATTGTGTCGTTACGATCAAACAAAAGTTTAAATATTGCCATGTTATATTTGAATATTAGAGGGAAAGCCGCAAATAAAAATATCCCCTAAATTTCCTAATTAAAATGGTAACGGAACTAAATTTTATCCCAAAATCTAACCTCATCTTGAGGTCAATTTCTGGCTTTCTCTCGTCTCTTCCTTTTGTAAATAAAATTAAGTAATTTGTGTTATAAATTTAAAAATATTTATTTTAGTTAAGATATTTCATTATTAAAATTACAGCAGTTTTAAACTTTTTTTAAAAAAAGTTTGAAAAAATCATTCTTATTACCCAGAATTGAAAGCTGGCAGAACTAATTCTTCAGAATTAAAGAAAAAGGGGAAAAAAATTTGGATTTTGAAAAATTAACAGAATTAATAATTGAGCTAGAAGTAGATGATATTGAAGCCGCAGTGAAGGAAGCCCTAGAAGGAGATGGAAAGGATCCATTTGACATCTTAAGCGCTTTAACAAAAGGAATGGATGAAGTAGGGAAGCGATATGAAGAGAAGGAATATTATTTAACTGAGCTGGTATTAGCTGGGGAAACCATGAAAGAAGCGTTTAAAGTGCTCCAACCAGCCTTAGCTGCGTCAGACCAATCTCAAGATAAAACAAAAATAATCCTCTGCACAGTTAAGGGGGACAATCATGACATCGGAAAAAATATTTTAGGCTCATTATTATTAAGTAGTGGTTTTGAATTACATGATTTGGGGATGGATGTTGATGCAAATGTCATCGTTGATAAAGTAAAGGAAACAGGGGCAACTATTATAGCGTTAAGCTCCCTATTGACCATGACTGTCGAGCAGATTAAAAACGTTCACGAAGCTTTAAAAGTAGCAGGTCTTAGGGATAGTGTAAAATTAATCGTTGGCGGAGCTCCTTTGAATATGGAACTTGCTAAGCGGTTGGGTGCAGATGATTTCGCAGATGACGCTGTCGATGGAGTCAGGCATATTAAAGCGTTAGCAGGAAAATAATACATTCATTCAATTTTTTATTTTTATACTTTTAACTTTGTAAATTTATAGGATACATTTTTTGATATTTATAATTTATAAAGTCGGTTTAAAAGAGATTCTATTTTATTCTTTTTATTACTGAGAAATTTAACTAAAATATAATGAGAATATTTATTTTACTAAGGAAAGTATATCTCTTAGAACCAATCAAATAAAATTAATTCTATATTACAAATTATTAAAAAATGTTTATAAGAAAAAGGAGGCTTTTTTAATGACTGGTGAAAAGGATAAGGAAATAAATTATGATGCAGAATTAGATACGAGGGGATTATTTTGTCCAGAACCCATTTTTGAAGTAAGAACTTTTTCAGAGTCTTTAGATATTGGTCAATGTTTTAAAGTTTTGGCGGATGATCCGGCAGCAGAAGAAGATTTGAAAAGGTGGGCAAAAAGAACAGGTACAGAGTTGGTTGAGTTTATTAAAGATGGAGATGATCTAATATTTTACTTCAGAAAAAGGGAATAATAATAATTAGCTTGAAATTAAGGAGGGATTAAGTTATGAGTGTATATCTAGACAATCAGGCTGCAAAACCTGTGGACGCAAGAGTCGTTTCTGAAATGCTTCTATATTTTAATGAAAAGTTTGCAAATCCAGCTTCTCTTCATTGCGATGGAGATATTGCTACAGATATTTTAGAGACATCACGAGAAAAAATTGCAAATTTTGTGAATGCTCCTAATCCATCGGACATCTTATTTACTTCTGGAGCGACCGAATCAAATAATCTGGCTTTAATAGGGGCCGCTATGAGACAGAAGAAAAAGGGGAACCACATAATTATTTCTGAAATCGAACATATATCTATCTTAAACCTTGGGAAATATTTAGAAAGACAGGGGTTTAGAGTAAGCAGAGTTTCTGTAGATCGATTTGGCATCATTAGTTTAGATAAGCTTGAAAAGCTAATAACAGATGAGACAATTTTAATCTCAATATCAACGGCTAGTAACGAGGTTGGAAGTTTGCAACCAACTGCTGAAATCAGTAGGATTGCAAGAGAAAAAGGGATATTATTTCATACTGACGCTGTTGCTAGTGAAAGCGTAGTTCCAATTGATGTTCAAAAAGTTCCGATAGATTTAATCACATTATCATCGAACGATATTTACGGACCAAGAGGGGTTGGCGCGTTATACTTAAAAAAGGGAGTACGAGTTAACCCTATAATAATTGGCGGTGGTCAAGAAAGAGGTATGAGGTCAGGTTCTGAAAATATACCCGGCATCGTTGGGTTTGCTAAAGCCGCAGAGATTTTGAAGGAAGAAATGCCCAAAGAATCAGAAAGTTTAAAAATATTAAGAGATAAATTGATTAAGAATATCTTAGAAACAATTCCTAAATCGCATTTAAACGGACATCCCGAAAAAAGACTTCCTCACAACGCACATTTTCGATTTGATTATATCGAAGGGGAATCGTTGATATTAACGCTAAAAGAACACAATATTGCTGCTGCTACAGGTTCAGCTTGCAGTTCAAAAACATTAGAGGCGTCTCATACATTAATTGCAATGGGTCTTTTGCACGAAGAAGCACACGGTAGTCTACTGGTTTCCTTAGGTAGAACTACCCGCAAATCCGATATTGATAAGCTTATAGAAGTTTTACCAAACGAAGTAAAAAGGTTGAGAAAGTTATCTCCATTAACGCCTCCAGAATTATTAAAAAAATATGATGAGGTAAAATAATAAAATGAAATCTACTACATATTCAGACAAAGTATTAGAGCACTTCAAGAATCCTCGTAACGTAGGTGAAATTGAAGATGCAGACGGAATTGGCCGAGTTGGAAACCCTGTTTGTGGAGATCTTATGTGGATCTACCTCAAGATTGCCAAAAATGAAAAAGGTGAAGAAATAATTAGCGATATTAAATTCAAAACATTCGGTTGTGGTTCAGCTGTTTCTACGTCATCAATGATTACTGAGATGGCAAAAGGCATGACTCTTGACGAAGCGTATAAAATCACGCGACAAAATGTTGCTGACGAATTAGATGGACTTCCTCCTATAAAAATGCACTGCTCTAATCTAGCTGCCGATGCTTTAAAAGCCGCAATCGATAACTATCGTTTAGGTACAGAACCAGAAATAGAAATCGTTACGTCTTGTCAATTAGATGTTAGGATAATACTCGGAATCGATGACTTTCTTGGGAAAGGAGTCTATAAAGAAGTACCCGCGGATTTAGAAGAGTTTAGAGAAAAAAGAATTATTATAGTCGACTCGGGAGACGAATCTTTAGAGCTCGCACTTAAACTGACAGAATATACTGGAAGAGTAATTGTTGTAACTTCTGCAAAATCAGTTCCTGGCAATGTTGATTTGAGGAGAAAATTGAAGCATTCAGATGTAAAACTATTGCAAGAATCAGAATTGATTGAAATCAAAGGAGAGCTTGATGAAGTAGAAAAAATTGTTATACATGATTTCGATGAGGACGAGAATTACGAGCTATTCGTTGATGTAGTAATAGTTTTAGATTATCGATTATAAAATTTTTTTTTTCCTAATACTCTTATTTTTTCATAATTTATAATAAAGAGGTTTAAAAAGTATAATTAATTCTATTTTTTTTAAAGTAGTGATATAGTGCATCACGATCACACAACTAAAAATAAATAAAAAGATGAGTATATGGAAAAAGTTATAATTGTAGGTGGAGTTGCTGGGGGCGCCTCAACGGCAACTCGACTTAGAAGGTTAATGGAAGACGTGGAGATTACAGTAATTGAGAAGGGAGAATACGTTTCATTTGCTAACTGTGGGTTACCGTATTATATTGGTCATATTATAAAGGATCAAGCTCAATTGGAACTAATGACGCCAGAAGAGTTTTGGGATCGATTTAGGATTAACATTAAAGTTAACCACGAAGCAATTTCAATCGACAAGAAAAAGAAAACTGTCATGGTTAAAAACCTTGAAAACAATAAAGCTTTCGAATTGGACTATGATTACTTAGTACTTTCTCCTGGAGCTACCCCAATTGTACCTCCATTTGAGGGGATCGGTGATGTTCCCGTATTTACCCTGAGAACAATTCCAGATTCCGTTAAGATCAAACAATTTGTTGAAAAAAATGATGTTAAACACGCAACCATCATCGGGGGCGGTTTTATCGGTTTAGAAATGGCTGAGAATTTGAAGCACAGAGGTGCTAAGGTAAAAATCGTGGAAATGCTTGACCAAGTTATGGCGTCTATAGATAAGGAAATTGCGCAATTTGTACATCAAGAACTACTACTAAATGGTGTGTGTTTACAATTAGAAGACCCTGTTGATTCTTTCAAATGCGATAGTGACAATTGTTTTTACGTTATTCCTAAAAGTGGGAAAAATATTAAGACTGACATGATAATTTTAGCAATTGGGGTCAAACCAGAAAACAAATTAGCCAAGGAAGCCGATTTAAAAATTGGTCCGCGAGGTCATATTATTGTAGATGAACAAATGAAAACCTCAGATCCTTCAATATTTGCTGTAGGCGACGCAGTCCAAGTAAAAAATTTTATAACGCAAGAACCCACGGGAATACCTTTGGCAGGTCCAGCAAATAAACAAGGGAGAATAGTTGCTGATGTCATTGCTGGCCGTGATACGAAGTATCAAGGTATTTTAGGAGCCTCCGTCGTAAAAGTGTTTGATTTAACTGTTTCAACAGTAGGTTTAACTGAAAAACAATTAAAGAAAACCCATATTAAGTACGAAAAGATTTACATACACCCTAATAACCACGCAGGTTATTACCCTGGAGCGGTACCAATAACTCTTAAATTGATATTTGAAGTTCCAAGTGGAAAAATACTCGGAGTTCAAGCGGCTGGAGGTCCAGGAACAGAAAAAAGGATTGATGTAATTGCTACTGTAATTAAATTCAAAGGAACGGTGTTTGATTTAGAAGAGTTGGAACTTACTTACGCACCTCCTTTTGGTTCTGCTAAAGATCCCGTAAACATGGCAGGGTTTGTGGCTGCTAACGTAATTAAAGGTGATATGCCTATTTGGCATTGGCACGACATTGAAAAAATAAAAAACAATAATAGTTTTATACTTGACGTGAGAACACCCGAAGAATATCAAATTGGAACTATTGAAGGAGCTGTGAACATAAGCGATTTAGAATTAAGAAGTAGACTGGATGAAGTACCTAAAGATAAAAATATTTACATTCTCTGCGAAGTGGGGTTCAGAGGCTACCTTTCAACAAGATTATTAATTCAAAAAGGATATCATGTTAAGAATTTATCAGGTGGATACAAATTATTTAAAACAGCAGCAGCAACAACCGAAGAAATAGCCGCTGAGTGTGGAGCATCAGAAGAAATTATGGAAGAACTAGTTGAAAGAAAAACTACAATTACGGAAGACTATACAGAAGTAGACGCATGCGGTTTATCTTGCCCAGGGCCTTTAACTGCGCTCATTAAATCTCTTGAAGCACTACCAGAAAACAAAAAATTAAAGATTTATGCTACCGATCCTGGGTTTAAAGCGAGTGTAGAGGCTTACGCAAAATTGAATGATGCCGTTACTTTGTTATATTTAGGTAAAGAAGAAAGAAAATTGGTTGCGATATTAGAAAAAGGGCCTACAACTATCGAAGAAGTTTCAGCACCGGTAAAAATTGCGAAAAAAACGAGGAAACAATTGAGAGGTCCAGATGCACCTGCTCTATCTGAGATGAGTGCGGATGATTTATTCGAAATACTTGATACAGATGAATCGCCAGCAATAATGATTGACGTTCGAACACCTCAAGAATATCATAGTGGACATATTAAAGACACTAGATTAATGCCGTTAGGGGAATTAATGCATAATATTGATGCTTTAAACGAGTATAAGGACGAGGAGATCGTTGTAGTTTGCCATAGTGGGGCACGCTCGATGATGGCAGCCCAATTGCTGGTCAGAGCGGGATTTAAAGACGTTAGAAACTTAACAGGTGGCATGAATATATGGCACCGGAATGGTTATCCTGTGTTGCCACCTAAAAAAGAATACTAGAATTTACAAGCTACAAAATTATATTTTTAATTATTATTTTACCAAATCCTAGGAAATAACTTATAATGAGGGTTTTTTGTAGAAAATTTCTTCTGACATGGTAATCGTCATTGAAATTTAATTCTTAACCTATAAACAGTTAGACAACATGATATATTTTCTTTAAATTATAAGTATAAAATTTAAAGTTCGCGTAATAAATATATATTC
>Ga0209977_10000930_pt1 | contig 12277 bp, 9 predicted proteins | sample SumtaG_2_FD_183113 | JGI IMG/M metagenome (GOLD analysis project Ga0209977, IMG submission 183113) | Deep subsurface microbial communities from Indian Ocean to uncover new lineages of life (NeLLi) - Sumatra_00607 metaG (SPAdes) (version 2) | ecosystem: Environmental > Aquatic > Marine > Oceanic... | reverse complement strand
GCTATCTATTATTTCAGACGGGTCATAAAAACAAGGCCCTGCACTGGTATCTAAAGGCAGCCAAATACGACAGAAAAGATCCAAACCTATATTACAACATAGGATCAATATACGATGAGCTAAAAAATCCAAAATTGGCCGAAAAATACCTGCGTTTGGCGTTAGAGTTAAAAAAGGATGATATTGAAGGCAGGTTAAGGCTCGGGCAGTCTCTTTTTAATAAGGATAAATTAAAGGAGGCAAAAAGGTATGTAAAAGAGATCCTTAAAAAAGATCCCAATCATATAGATGCCCTTATACTTTTGGCTAATATAGTAGAAAAAGAAGGTGATAAGAAGACCTTAAGGAAAATCTATAAACAGATCTTATCTCATGACCCGAAAAATAAAATTATCCTATTTAATCTTGGGGTATTGGAGGCAGAGCAAGGAAATCTGAAAAAGGGTCTCCATTACTTTAATAGACTGGTTAAGGTTGACCCTAAAGATATACAGGCCAGGGAGGCCCTCTTTGATATCTATCAGAGGCAAAAAAGGAATGATTTTGCCTTTAATCAAGCCCTAGAACTCATCAAAGTTCTCCCAAGGAAGATTTTCTACTATAGGTACATATTTAACTATCTTACAGCCGTTGACGAATTTGAACAATTAGCTAATTACATGCTTAAGGGTGTGAAGGCAAATCCAAAAAATTTTGAGTTACGACAGTATCTAATTCTGGCCTATCTCAAATTGAAAAAAAATGAGTTAGCTGTAAAAGAAATTAAGCAAGCTCTGAAGTTGAAGCCAAATAATACCAATCTACTTCACCAGCTTGCTAAGATAAAGGAAGTGGCAGGCAACCTTGATCAAGCCTTACAAGCATATAAAAGGATTCTTGATATCTCCCCAGATGACGAAAAGGCCGAAGAGGCATATCTCAGGCTAAGGCTTAAACTATTAAATAAAAGAAAAGGAGGCGTTCAGTAATTAGTCCGCAGCAGACTGACTGTGCGCTTACCTATTGACCCACAAGCTTCTTTATCTTATATTACAATAACCCAAAAGGAAATTTTATCATTTCTTTACCAAAAGCGAAGTATCTGCTCAAAATTTGAAGGAGGGGCATAGGTATCTTTTTTTGTTATGCCCTTCGAATAGGGCGCCTTGCTATGTCGTTTCAAAATGGTTTATAGCCTCTCGGCCCTGAGCCTATCGAGAGCCTCCAGGTCGAACGACTCAAGGCCGAAGGGCAACTTGACCTTAGAGTCATACGATCCGTCTATATAAATCCCGACATGTCGGGAAAATGACAACTAAGCTTAAACTATATTTATAAGGGCATAAGCAAAAAAAGATGCCCATGCCCAAAGAACAAGCAAAATTAATAAGATTTTGAACAATCACAAAAGAACTCACTAAAAGGAGAAACGTCATGAACAGCCTACATGACCTTGTTTTACGCAACCGAAGCTATCGCCGCTTTGAAGAATCCCACACCATCCTGCGAGATACGCTGGTAGAACTGGTTGCACTTGCCCGGTGCACTGCCTCGGCAGCCAACCGTCAGCCCCTCAAGTACATCCTCTCTGCTGACCCCCAAACAAATGCCCGCATTTTCCCTTGCCTAACCTGGGCTGCCTACCTTAAGGATTGGGATGGCCCTACTCCCGGGCAGCGGCCATCGGCCTACATCGTGATCCTTATAGACGAGACGATCACCAAGGACTGGTGGTGCGATGATGGCATTGCCGCCCAGACAATTCTCCTGGGAGCTGTAGAGAAGGGTCTTGCAGGATGCATGATGGGGGCAATTCAAAAGGAAAGGCTACGGCGCGAGTTGGATATCCCCGATCACCTCATGATCAGGCTCGTTCTGGCCCTGGGTAAACCTGCAGAGACAGTGGTTCTTGAAGATCTTGAGCCAGGAGGAGATATCCGCTACTGGCGAGATGAAAAAGATATCCACCATGTGCCCAAGCGAAAGCTGGAGGAACTCATCCTCAAGTAAGATGGGATAGCACAAACAGTTATCATTCATCTCTTTCCCCTTACATCAAGGGGAAAGAGATACCTTTAGAATTTTTCGAGTTCTGAGATGAAGATCAAGGTAAAGGGATATTTTACCCTTAGAAAAGCAATGGACAATAAGGCTGTGTTAGAAATTGAGATGAAAAATGCCTCTCTAGGGGATGTGTTGAAAGATTTATCCAATAGATTTGGAGAGGGCTTCTCGGATTTGATCTTTGACCCGAAAACCAAAGAAGTAAAGAACCATATTTTGATTTTAGTGAATGGCCGCCATTATATATTCCTGCCGAAACGGCTTGCCACTGAATTAAAGGAGGGAGATGAGGTAGCGCTTTTCCCTCAGATTGTAGGAGGATAGTTGTTATCCTAACCTCAGCAGAATTCAAATTTCAGGCTTTCGGGGAGTAGAAGCCCAAGGTTTGTTAAAGAAAAATGATAGAAAATTAGATCTCCCCTTTTTCTTTCATTCCTTTAATCTCTTCCTCTCTTAAGGCGCGCTTAAATATCTTCTCAGTCACGGTTAAGGGTAAATCATCTCTAAATTCAATAAATTTGGGAACAGCATATGCGGCCATTTTTTCCCGGCAGTAATCAATGATCTCTTGGGCTTCCACCTTTCCTTTAAAATCATCTCTCAATCTGATAAAAGCCTTTATTCTTTCGCTGCCCGGTCTCTCGGGATCAGGAATACCAATTGTTACCGCTCCCACTACAGCCGGATGTTTAAATAAACATTCATCGATTTCTATGGAATAAACCTTCATTCCGGAAATATTGATCATATCTTTGATTCGATCTACCACATAAAAATAACCATCTTCATCCATCTTACCGAGATCACCGGTTCTCAACCAGCCGTCCTCTTCGAGGCCCGAACCAGCATCCGGCCAGTAACCTTTCATAGTCTGGGGACCCCTTAGCCAAATCTCACCAACATCACCAAAGGAAACCTCTTTTCCAGTATCGGGATCCACTAGTTTTGCATCAGTATCAGGAACGGGTAGTCCAATACCAGGCTTGGCTGAAGTTGCAAAGCGTGTGACTTTCGCAAAGGCAGAAATATTGATATGGCTGACAACGGTTTCAGTAAGACCATAGCCTTCAGAGATGGGCATCTTTATTTTTTCCTCAAGTCTTTGAGCAACTTCGGCTGGAAGAGGGGCAGCTGCTGACATAACCATCACGGGCATTCGTTTAATCTCTGTTTCTGGTTGAGCCAACTTTAATAGCTGGGTAGGAACCATAAATACCAAGAATGGACGATATTCATTCATCAATTGAACAATCATTTGAGCATCCCTGGGATCAGGTACCAAAAATATTTTTATCCCCCAGTGGATACAAGACTGCATAATATAATGCCCAAAGGCATGAAAAATGGGAACGGACAATAAAGAAGAGGCACTCCCTCTGTAGGTTGGAAAAGGAGCCATCATCCATGGAAGTCCCTGAAGGATATTAGCTAGCCTTTGATAGTGTGTTATCATGACACCTTTTGGCACACCTGTTGATCCGCCAGTAAAAGCCAGAATGGCTAGATCATCTGTTGGATCAATTTTTACATCTATAGCTTTAGCCTCATGATCCGCAATCAATTTTCTAAAATGGTAAGTACCGGGTATTTCTCTTATTTCTTCCGATTCAGCAGGAGAGTAATCTTCATGGGAAGTGACAATAATATTATTAAGCATTGTTCCGCTTTTCACTGAGTTAACCAGATCGAGATGCTTATCAAAACAAATTATAGTTTCAGCTCTTGATTCTTGCGCCTGGTGTTTTAATTCAGGTGCTTTTAATAGTGGACTACAAGGCACAAGAATAGCTCCTGTCTTAAGAATGGCAAAATCGCTGATAATGAATTGAGGACAAGTTGGGAGAAAGACGATTATTGTGTCTCCCTTTTTTGTGCCAAGAGCAATAAGGGCATTTGCCAATTTATCCACCTGGCGTTTTAGTTCTCGATATTTCATTCGTTTTCCAAAATAATAATAAGCATCCTTCCCTGAGAATTTTTCTGCTGTTTCGTCTAGAATTGTAAATAGAGGTTTTTTTGGATACTCAATAGCGGTTTTAAGTTTAAAGGGCCCTAGTTTATAACTCTTCAGCCAGGGTCTATCAGCATAAGACTCCATCTATTTTTCACCTTTATAAATTTGGTTGATAATTTCTTTCAGTCCTAATTCTCGCAATTTCTCTGGGGTTGGCTTGCCAGTGTTTTTATCCCAACCGCGGAATTCATAGTAAGGATCCAAAAAAATTTCTAATTTATTTACTTGACCTGCTGCTGGACCTTCGGGAAGGGGCTCTTCCAATAATCTCTTTGGTAAGGTATCGTCGGCTCGAGTGAGCCCTTCTCTCACATTGAAGGCTCTTTCCAGATTGTAAATTCTTTCACCAGTTTTTCTAAATTCCTTGACCCCAAACTCCCAGCCAGTAAGGGTTGCAATTATATCCGACCATTCCTTGGCATCCAAAGACATTCCCATGAATTTACAAGATCCGGCTGCATCAAAAACCGTTAAAGCATCTTCCATATCTTTAACTACCTTCGCTTCCTCGGGATTTTCTTGGAGAGGATCCTTGATTTCACTTTCCTCTATCACCAGAAAGGGAGTGGCAAGAAAAGTTGGTCCCTGGACATAGGCAGTGACATGGTCACCGCCGCGATTGGCAGTAGCAAAGGCAAGACCAGTAATCTTTGCGCCTCTTGAATCATATGCTGGCAGTTCAAGGCCCTTAACATTCATAGCAAATCTTTCTGATCCCTGACCCAGTCTTTGAGCAATTCGTCTGGTCCCCTCAGCCAATAGATCTCCAACACCTTCCCGTTTGGCAATTTTGTGAACAAGCTTTATCATAGTTTCGGAATTGCCAAAATATATTTCCATCCCTCCGGCACTCTCCTTTGTCATAATTCCTTTTTCAAAGCATTCCATTATGAAAGCAATCGTACTGCCAGTTGAAATAGTATCCAGACCATAATCATTGCAGAGATAGTGAGCCATTGTAATTGCTTCAAAGTCGGAGATATCACACATTGCCCCAAAAGTTCCGACGGTTTCATATTCTGGGCCCTCACCTTTTTGTCCAGCATAAGGGCCTTTTCTGATTTCTGAATCCCGGCCACATTTAATTGGACAGGCAAAGCAACCCACAGGGCGTACCAGGACCTTTTCACTTAAAGCCTCTCCATTTATCTTCTCAGCAAACGAGCAGACTCCAGTTTGCCAGTTTCTGGTTGGCAAGCCCCCACAGACATTGACCATATCTAAAACTAAAGTTGTCCCATATGCCTCTAAGCCAGCACTTAAGATAGATTCACCGAGAAGCTCAAATTGTTTATCAGCTACTTTTTTAAAAGCCCTTTCATCGGCAATTTGGATTTTTCTTGCTCCCCTCACTGCAATAGCCTTTAATCTCTTAGAGCCCATTACAGCCCCCACGCCACATCGACCAGCTGCCCGATGAAGGTCATTCATAATTGCTGCGTATCTAACCAGATTTTCTCCAGCTATGCCAATACTGGCAACATTGAATGTCTCACCTAATTTTTGTTTAAGCAGTTCAGTCGTTTCTGAAACATTCTTCCCCCAAAAATCAGTTGCATCTCTAAGTTGAGCCTTTTCATCATCAATTACTAGATAAACTGGTTTTTCAGAAATACCTTCGAAAATAATGCCATCAAACCCTGAATGTTTAAGGTCAACCCCCCACCGACCGCCTGAACTGGACTGAGCCCAGATATTGGTTAAAGGAGATTTAGTAACAACACTGTAACGACTGGCACTAGGGGAGACGGTTCCAGTCACGAGACCGGACATAAAGATAAGCTTATTTTCCGGCCCTAAAGGATCTATTCCCGGTTTATTTTCATCAAATAAATATTTACTGGCTAAACCTCGACCACCTAAAAATTTCTTTGCCATCTCTTCGGGTATTTCTTCTTTGAGGATTTTTCCCTCTGTTAAATTCACTCTTAAAATCTTTCCCATCAACCCAAACATTTTTTCACCTCCCTAAATCGCATAGTGCCTAGAAATAGACCGTAGTGTATTGCACCTAAAAAAGTATATCTAAAATCCGTCTCCTGCGCACTCCCCCCTTGCGCCTATATACCGAATTTAGTTTTCAATTCTTTTAACAGGGCTTTAAATGCCTTGACTTTCCCTGATTCCAGGTCATCGGGAAATATATCGCTCACCTGACCTGATAGGTCTACTAATCTAATAGATGCTTGGGCAGCTGCCGTCAGTTTTGCTGCCTTCCTGAATTCAAAGGGCACTAATTTTATCCTGCGAGTGGCTAGCTCTTTGACCATGTTAAGCTCCTTCTTCATTATTCTTTTCCATCTTTCATATGCTCCTTCAAGAACATAATCCCCGCTTCTACCTGCCTCGCCTGGGACCATTCTAACTGAGTGGCATTCACCATGCCATAAGTCCATGAAAATAAAAATATCGTTATCTAATCCGGCCTGAGGGTCAGACTTAAGAACCAGAACCACTGAGCCTTCCCAGTTTTTAGCAATCTCTTTGTATCGTTCATCCCCTTGAATTTTTTTTTCAAATTCAGAAACCCATTCCGGAGTACCCACTATGTAAGGTTTTTGTTCTGATTTTTTTCTTTCCTCAACTATTTTGGCATAATTTTCATCCCATTCTTTAGTTCCATATTGATACATAATGTAACCTCCTTATATTTATAATCTATTAGCCCTATCATATTTTTAACATCACCATCAAGAAATAGAAAGGCCACAAAGTCCAGGGTAACGTCAAAGTTAAGGCATGAGTATCTCTTTTTTTGCTTTATTTCCTTAAACAAGTCTCTGTATGGGGCCTTTTCAAAATAGTGTATTTCCGACCAATCAATAGAATCCATTTCTAAAGCCTATATACACCATTTTGAAACGACCATTAGATTCACCTATATAAGGCCCGCCCTGGCGCGATGGTACATGAATATAATCATGACTCGTAAAGACTATAGCATCAGGAGCTCTAAACCCAATCCCTGCAAGCCAGGTCTGGGCCAGGGGCATAATAAAAAAGAGATACACATACTCAACAATAAGCTTAGAAATTAATAGGGTATGTTTTAGTTTGACGTGACTCTGTCACAAAGTCGGGCCTCGTTTATCGGCAAGGTTTCATTGAGTTTAGGATCTGGCTCGTTGCCAGCATTATTCCTTTCCACTAATCTAATAGGTCGTTGTTGTCTGCTTCCCTTCAAATTATTTGTAACGTTCAAATGTTTAGGTCCAATTTTCCTATTGGCTACTACAAAACACAGCGGAATCTTTTATCTGATATCGCCTTTCGGAAACAGCCATTAACCCTAAACCTTAATGCCTTTACCTTAGAACATTGCCTATTTATTAGGCATTTGCGACATAATATATTCTGCCATAGCGGTGATAGTTAGGCTCGGATTCACCCCAAGATTAACAGGTACATTGGAGCCATCCACAATGTAGAGATTGGGGTAACCATGGATTTCTCCAGTAAAATCTACTACTCCTTTTTCAGGGGTTTCGCCCATCACAGCTCCGCCTAATATATGGGCTGTGGTTGGGACGTCGAAAAGCACCTCTGTCCATGCACTCATGGGCTGACCGTCTATTTTTTCACCCATACGCCTGGCAATCTCGTTGGCGATGGGGATATAAGATGGTATTTTCTTAGATCCAGGCACAAGTTCAGAATTCATGCTTCGTTTACCCAAACGCCACCAACGACGCTTGTAATCAAAACGAATGTTATTCTCTAATGTCTGCATAACCAGCAGAATAGGAGTCCGCGCCCCCCAGCCAAAGATCCAAAGGGATTTCAAAAACTTTAATGGATGTCGCAATACATTACCGAGAAATCTCACCCAACGAGGTATGCGACCGCCGCCATCAGTAAGTAATGTTCCCAAAATCCCCATAACATCGGAGCCTTTATTAAACCGCACAACTTCAACATGAGTATTTTCATCTGGATAAATCCCTGATGTAATTGCGATTTGATCGGAATAATCCGCGTGCTTATCGTTGGCTCTTACGCTAAGCAAGGCTTCAGAGTTGGTACGAACAAAGTTACCCAATTGATCAGAAAGTCTGGGCAGCAGGCCTTTGCTTTTGCACTCCATGAGTAATTTTACAGATCCCATGACTCCCCCACTGAACACAACACCATAAGCCCGGAAGATTTTTTTTGGATGACGAAAACCAGTCGATTTTCTGCTAAGAACTTCGTAGCCTTCATCTAAAGGACGAACGCCAATGACTTCCGTTTCAGGATAAATCGTAACACCATATTTATTTTCTGCCAGATAAAGGTAGTTTTTATCAAGCGTATTTTTACCACCAACGGGGCATCCAATCATACATGCACCGCAGAAAGTACAACCTGTTCTTTCCGGACCTTCCCCATGGAAATAAGGATCGGGTACTCTTTTATCCGGTTCGCCGAAGAAAACGCCTACCTCATTGATATGGAAAGTGTCTTCCCCACGGATTTCTTTTCCAATTTCCGCCAAAATTTCATCCGCCTTTCCTACCCGAGGACAGGGGATTGCTCCTAGCATCCGCTTAGCTCGATCATAAAAGGGTGCTAATTTCGCTTTCCAGTCGCCCTGTCCCCATTCCGGCTTCTTAAAAACCTCATCTGACGGCACGAGTAGCTGGTTGCAATAATTGAGACTTCCGCCACCGACACCAGTGCCATGAAGAATAAAAACGTGTTTGAGTAACGAAAGAACCCAGATACCATAAAGCCCTAACTGAGATATCCATAAATATTTACGAAGATTCCAATTGGTATGGGGAAAGTCTTTAGTGCCATAGCGTTTGCCTTTTTCCAAAACTACTACCTTGTAACCTTTCTCAGCCAAACGCAATGCGGAAACACTTCCACCAAAACCTGATCCAATGATGACGTAATCGTACATTATTTCTCTTTTGTTATGCATAAACAATTACTAACGTTCAAAAGCCGAGTCGCAATATTAATTTTTTTTGAGTAAAATATTTAATGTTTAATAAGGCATACCCATATTTATAAAGCTTTTGTGGGTTTGGTCAAGAACTATTGTTAAGTTTTTTATTCAGAAAAGCGGCAAGCCCTCTCTCATGATCCTCTGAATAGGTAGTAAGGAGAAACTGATCTGCGTCCATATAGATGCCTGCCCTATCAAGAGCAGCAGTTATGGTAGTTATGGCCTGTTTTGTCATATAAACGGGTATGGGTGGTTTTTTGAGAATCTTCTCACCCAGAGCTATCGCAGCTTCCATAGTTGATCCATCCGAAACTACCTCTTCAGCAAGACCCCATGTCAAACATTTTTTTGCTGGCACCCGCTCCCCCAACAGGATCATTTGTTTGGTCTTAGCAGGCCCTATAAGATGGAGCAATCTGGGTATGGAGCCCCAGCTATAATTTAATCCCAATTCAATCTCAGGTATACGCATGAATGCAGACTGTCCCATGATACGAAAATCACAGGAAATCACGAGTGAAACCCCACCTCCCACACAAAATCCCTCGACAGCTGCAATGGTGACCGGCTCAGTTTCTTCCCAGGCGCGGCAGGCACGCGGTCCTAACATGACACGTTCTCGCCTTTCATCCATAGTCCCACTTACCATTTTTTGGACCTCCGGATCCTTGAGGTCCAAACCGGCACTGAACACCTCTGAAGCCCCGGTCAGGATAACAACACGGATACCTGGATCATTCTGAAAGCTCAAAGCGACTTCTTTGAGTTCCCTGAGCATACGTACAGATAGGGTATTTAATTGTTTCGGTCCGTTCAGGGTCACCGTGACAAGAGATCCCTCTTTTTCAACGATCAGCTCACTATATTTCATGGAAAAACCTCCATCTTAATAAATGCTTAGCATAATAATCATCCACCCTACCCTATTCTCTGAATGAGCAAATAATGACCTTGAGAGTTTAGCAATGTTCATCTTTGAGCTAATTTAGACTTTCTCATAGAGTCTTTAGCCCTTGCGGACCGGCCCCGTTTCGGAGCTGGTGGGAAATACAGAGAAAAAGTGGTCCCCCCTGAATGATGACAATCTTCTTTGTTTGTGCAAAAGGTGCAAATGCTAATCCTGCCAGGACAGATATCACTCTCTTTGGGTATAAATCGACACCTTAAAGAGGTCATATCTATCTTGAAATTATACCGCTCGGAGAATATTTTCATACGTAACAGGTCCGCCCCTTTCCCCCCGGCATTAAAATCATAAGGTCTTTTTGAGGAATATGCCATCGCATCTTGTGTAGCAAAGAAACCTTCAAATATCCGTCTCTGAGCTTCTTCTATAATACCAACGCCGTAGTCACGCACCTCCAATTCAGAACCTTTTCCTTTTTTTTGGACAACGACTTCTATCTTACCCTCATCAGGAGTATTTTCTATGGCATTCTTTATCAGGCCATCAATCACCTTTTGCAAAGGATCCAGAGGTACATATATGGGTGGTGTATGAACAAGGTTGATTATGATTTCAACCTGGCGGTGTGAAAATAATAGTTCAACACACTTAAGTCTTTCCTTGACATATTCATCCAGAAAAACTTCTTCCGGTACGATCTCTTTGGGGCCAAATATTTCTTCAATGCGTTTTCTAACACGTTCAATTATGGGAATCTCTCCAACCTCCTCAGCAATAAGGCTCTCCAATTCATCGGTGTACTGATCGAGTATCATGGAAAGGAGACCATAGGTCTTATGTTGTTTATCCCGCATAATATCTTCCACCTCGTACTCAATATCCTTTATGCGATCCAGATTCCTTTGGGCCCTTTCTATGGCCGGCTTCCAGGTCTCTTCAGGAAGAGCCACCAATTTTCTTGTTAGTATGTTTAAAGAACTAGCCAGGACTGCAACAGGTGTCTTCAATTCATGGGATAGATGGTTGATAACGTTGTCTTTTGCCCGGTTCAAGCTTGTAACCTCCTTGTATGCCTTTTTTAGCTCATTAGAAACCCTGGCATTTTCAACAGAAAGGGCAACGGTTCCCCCTATCATGCCTAATAGATCAACATCTGTGTTGTCAAAAACCCCTTCCTTTTTATTGATGGCACATAAAACCCCTATAATTCGATCACTACTTCTCAAAGGTACATCCAGCATATTACGGGAATCATATTCAAGTTGCTTATCCACTACTGAATAAAAATTCGGATCTTTGGATGTATCATGAACAATGATTGGTTCACCAGTTTTGATGACTTTGCCTGCCACACCCTTATCTGCAGGAAAACGAATCTCTTTTGCTCTTTTCTCGGTGTCTCTATCCTCATAGGCCGTTCCCAAAAAAAAGAGTTCCCTCTTCTCCTCATCCAGCAATATGACAATCGCCCCACCAACGTTCAGGAGTCGTTTAATCTCACTGCTGATGTAATCCAGGATATTCTCTAAATCAGGGTATGCAGGAAGGGCCATGCTTATCCGGAGTATTGCCTCATTGATGCGAGCTATCCTCTTTTCCTGTGTAATATCCCTAAAGATCACAAGCTCCCCGGCTAGCTCGTCTTCAAATTCCGAATAGCAAGCAGCCCTTATAGCCACATCCAGAACCCGGCCATCCTTAGTCAAACGCTTGGTCTCGTGACGCTGCAACACCTTTTCCTTTAAAAGCTGTTTAAAAATCTCAGCGGTCTCTTGTTTAAGTTCTGGAGCAACAAAAGGGATAAATTTCCCTTCTACTTCCTTTAGGGTCCATCCAAACATTTCGGTAAACGCATGATTCAGGTAGTACACCCGTCCATCAATAGTGAGTACCTCTATGGGGTATGGGACAAAATCAAGGAGGGTTCTGAGGCGCCTTGCCGATTTTCGAAGAGCTCCCTCTACCTTTTTGCGCTTGGCAGCCTCTTTCTGCAAACCCCTGACCTTTTGTTCCAATTCTTCATAGGTTGGTCTCTTGGCCATTAAAAATCCTCCACTTAACCTAAAGGTCAACGACCCCGCCCTTCCGGGCGGGCCTTGAAAAAAGGAAATAATTCATTAGCCGCCTCCATCCCCACCCTTCCGGGCGGGCCATTAAAGGGCGGCGGTAAAAAATCCCCACAAGTTTATATATTACGATATTACAGAAATAGTGAAATCTCAACACCATTTTTATTATTCAATATCTCCATTTATCATCCACATATTAGCGATAAGCCGGTTTCCCTTAAGCCTTTTACCCTTTGACCAAAGAGAGGCTGTTTTAATGATTCTACCTCTTTTCTCACAATAATTCAGGCTTGTATTTTTATTGAACTTTT
>Ga0209977_10000927_pt1 | contig 12293 bp, 11 predicted proteins | sample SumtaG_2_FD_183113 | JGI IMG/M metagenome (GOLD analysis project Ga0209977, IMG submission 183113) | Deep subsurface microbial communities from Indian Ocean to uncover new lineages of life (NeLLi) - Sumatra_00607 metaG (SPAdes) (version 2) | ecosystem: Environmental > Aquatic > Marine > Oceanic... | reverse complement strand
CTCTTTGCACAGATAAACATTTTGTATTGTGTTCAGTAAGGCGACCCCTTCCGGCATTGGCTTTTGAAATGCTTTCCGCCCTGATATCAGACCCGTGCCTCCGGCCCGCTTATTGATCACCGCGGTTCGTACCGCCTCTGCCATGTCGCTTGCTCCTGTCGAGGCACCACCCGAATTGATGAGCCCAGCACGTCCCATATAGCAATTAATCACCTGATACCGCGTAAGGTCAATCGGATGGTCGGAAGTAAGTTTGGTATAGACCAGTTCATGTGTCTTACCGAACTTGAGTGCCGTAAAGCCATCGTTATTGGTAGCCTGCTTCTGCTTCACGATATCAGCTTCAATAGTAACTGCCAGATGGTTCGCCTGTCCGGTTAAATCGGCGGCAGTGTGGTAATCTTTTTCTTTTGTTTTGAATGCGTCATTACGCAGGTACGCCCACAGTACAGTCGCCATACCGAGTTCATGCGCATACCGAAACGCCTCGGATATTTCTTGAATTTGCCGATTACTTTCGGCAGAGCCAAAATAAATCGTCGCCCCCACGGCGGCAGCCCCCATATTGAAGGCCTGTTCTACACTGGCGAAAAGAATCTGGTCGTGTTTGTTAGGGTAGGTGAGAAGTTCATTGTGATTGATTTTTACGATAAAAGGTATCTTGTGAGCGTACTTTCTGGCTACTGAACCCAGTACACCGAGTGTTGATGCGACGGCGTTGCAGCCGCCTTCTATGGCAAGTTTGACAATATTTTCCGGGTCAAAGTAGATGGGATTGGGAGCAAAAGAAGCGCCGGCGCTGTGCTCAATACCCTGGTCCACTGGAAGAATAGAAAGATAGCCCGTTTTTGCGAGCCGCCCATGGTCAAAGAGAGCCTGTAGATTACGTAGTACTGTTGGATTCCTGTCGGAAGGAACCCAGACACGGTCTATGAAATCCGGGCCGGGTAAATGGAGCTGCTCTTTTGGAAAAACACAGGTGTAATTGAGAATGCCCTCCGCTTCTTCACCTAAATATTCTCTTATTTTTTCTAACATGATGAAACTCCTTATGAAGCCCTCAGACGTAGCTCACCTTTGGCTTGGTTAAAATCTTGGTGTGTCTTTGTTCCTCCGTGCTATGTGCCTAGAATAGTCCGCCGTCCATTATATCTTTCAATATCATACTGCGTCTCAATGTTTACCAAACTCGGTCTGCCTATAACTTTTTCAAGCGGGCAGAAGGTAATCTCACCATTTTTGTAGCACACCATGCTGCCAAAGCTTTTCTTCACCACCAGGTCAACGGCGGCAGTACCAAAATATCTCCCCATTCTTCGGTCGTAGGCACATGGAGCGCCACCACGCTGCAGGTGGCTCAGGACTACACATCGTGACTCTACCTTGGTGGTGTTGGATATTTCAGTCGCCAGGAATTCACCGATACCACCAAGAGTCTTGTGACCAAAGCTATCTATCCCTTTATCCCTGGTAAGCTCGATACCCCCCATAGGCTTGGCGCCCTCTGCTACTAGGACAATGTCATACCTGGCTCCGGCTCTTCTTCCCTCTATAAGCAATTCATTTACCTTTGCGATAGAAAAATCGTATTCTGGGATCAGGATGATAAAGGCTCCACTGGACTCTCCCCCTTTTAGAGCTAGCCAGCCGGCATGTCTTCCCATTGTTTCCACAACAAATATTCTTCTGTGAGAACCGGCAGTGGTTCTCAGCCTATCAACCTCCTCCGTGATGACCTCTAAAGCTGTCTCAAAACCCAGCGTATAGTCAGTTTCAGTAAGGTCCTTGTCAATTGTCTTTGGGATGCCGATAACATTTACTCCTTTTCGTGAAAGTTTGTAGGCGACTCCCAAAGTATCATCTCCCCCGATAGCTATCAACGCATCTAGACCAAGTTTTTCTATATTAGCCAATACCATTTTTGATTGGTCATTTTTAGGATCATAGGGATTTGTCCGCGAAGTTCCCAAATAGGTCCCACCATATCTGTCCCAGGTTCTGACCATCTCCTGATGTAGAGGTATGATATACTCTCGAAATTCTGGACTTGCCGATTCACCATAGATTAACCCTCTCCAGCCGTCCCGAATTCCCAGGACTTCGTACTGAACCCCTCTTTCCTTCTCAAGTCGGTCATCTAGTGCCGTTTTAACCACCCATTTGAGGGCAGGGTTCAGACCGGCACAGTCTCCGCCACCAGTTAAAATACCTATCCTGCTTTTTTTCATGGTATTCAAATTATAGGGTGATTGCCTCTCATTGTCAACGAAATTCCAGACAATTTCAGCTAGAATCTAAGTTCTAATAGCAGTTGGTAAGGTTGACACATCCAAGGGATAAATGGCAAAATAGTTAAGAGCAGTAGATTTTAGTAACTATAACTATTACTAAATAGTAATTACAGTAAATACAGGTTAGGTTACACAGTTAAGCACAAACAATCCAGGTATCAACCCTAGCGGGTAGTATAGGACTCAAGAATATAGCTGCTGAGCAACGGGGTTGATACCAATCGTGTGGAATATATTGAGACTGTAATCCGGGTGTTCCGCCGCAATCGGGCAGTATGTTCAGGTGTTAAATAAAGAGGATGAAACGTGAGTACCAACGATATCCGAATTTTTAGATTTGACGCCAGTTCCTGTAACGGGTGCGATATAGAGATTCTGGGGATACTGGCTTTAGGACTGCCGCTTGATGAGCTGGGGGTTAAGATAGTAGATGCCCCGCAGGAAGCCAATACTTTAGTCATTACCGGTGGCGTGAATATTAAGTCCGAAGCTGAGCTAGAGGAAACCTATGAGCTAATTGAACCACCAAGGCGTGTTATAGCCATTGGATCATGCGCTGCTACTATGGGAATATTCAAGGGTAGTTATTCCATGATCGGGCCAATTGATGAAATTGTACCGGTAGATTTGTACATTATGGGGTGTCCCCCCAGGCCCCAAACTATTGTCGGAGCACTGTCTGATGCTCTGGGACTCAATATTGAAGGAATGGAGTCACTTCTGGAAACACCTGAAGGGTTCCGGGGTGAACCGGTCGTAAACTCGACTAAATGTATCGGTTGTGCGGCATGCATGCACTCGTGTCCGGCTGGTGCCATTGAGATAGATAATATCGGTGCCGACCGCATAGTAAAATTCACTCACAAAGACTGTATCTGTTGCGCTACTTGTGAGGAGGTCTGCCCCAGTGAAGCAATAGAACTAACTTATAAGGATAAACTGTGGTTTGTCGACAAAGAAGCAGCTATCTCAGAGGCTACCGTTGAATTAAAGCAGTGCTTGTTATGCGGGTTGCCTTTTACTTCATCCCGGCAGATAGATTGGGCAATTAAGAAAATCGAGGAGAAGCTTCCTATTTCCCAGGAAGCGCATGACCAGCTATTACATAACAGCAGTATCTGCACCGATTGCAGGAAAAAGAGTATTAACGGGGTAAAGGAGGCCAAAAAGATACTCGTTTCCCTGGCTCTCAGAACTCAGTAGCCAGGATGCAGTTTACCAGTGGACTAATTAAAAATTCGTATTACTCCGAGATAGATAGAATATATGGATGATAAGTTAAAAAACCAGAAAGTGATTGTTTATGATCCGGAATTGTGCACCGGCTGCCGGCATTGTGAGATTGCCTGCGCCTTCAAACATTACGGCAGTGTTGACCTTAGTAAATCGTACCTGAGAATACTCTTCAATGGCGACAATGGTACTGGAACTTTCGAAGCCGTAAATTGTCAGCATTGTGCCGAACCCATATGCATCAATGTCTGCCCATCGGAAGCTATGGGAAAGGATGCGGAAACGGGATGGGTAACAGTGAATTCGTTAAAATGCATCGGTTGCCAGATGTGTGTCTATATGTGCCCGCTAGCGGTTCCCTTCTTCGATGAAGAACGGAAAGCGGCGGCAAAATGTGATTTTTGCGATGGTGACCCGGAATGTGTCCGGCATTGCGCCACGGCAGCCCTTAGAGTTGTTAGCCGGGAGGATGCCTTGAAGTCAAATAAGAGGCTTTACTTAAGTGTCGGGTGATAAAAAAATGACTGAAGTTGAGATTATTAATCTTTTAGTAAAAAAAATGACGGGTAAACCAGCCAAATGCTCGGTCACAAGAGAAAGGCGAGTTTCCGTAGAAGTTAGTGCCGCTGACCTGAGGGAAAGTGTGGGTGCTTTGCTTGAAGCTTACCAACCCCGGTTCATCACACTGGCCGCTATCGATAATGGCCTGGATATCGAATTGATGTATCACTTCAGTGTTGGTGGTATCGTAGTTACCCTGCGTACGATAATTCCAAAAGAGACTAGTCAGATAGGGACGATAAGCGATATTGTACCCGCTGCGGAGTTCATTGAAAAAGAAGTAGCGGAACTATTTGGTATCAACTTTGAGGGGCATCCCCGAAACACAAATCTGGTCCTCCCGGATGATTGGCCTGCCAAAGAAAAACCTCTGGGTAAACCACTAGCTGGCAGACTCCCCCCTCAGGCTAGGGGTGAGGTGGAAAATCTCCTGTCCAGTGGTTGCGCTCAGATAATCTTGGAGTATGCTACCGAAGGGAGAGAAAAGGCAGGGTTACCGAAGCTCCCTTCAATGGCATGTGCTAGTGAAGAGAGCTTGAAGGAGTTTCAGGATTTGATAAAGCGCATTGGCTTTGACAAAAGGGCGGGCTATAATTGGGAGAAAGGGAAACTTAGATATCGGTAGGAGCATTGATTAAGTGATGGGTAAACATGCTTTTTTTCTTGGCTGTACGATACCACTGCGTTTAACCAGTGTTGAGATAGCAGCACGGCGTGTATTTAGCCAGCTCAACGTAGAATTTTTAGATTTGGAAGGCTATACCTGCTGCCCGGAACCGGTGACTCTGGGCATCATCGACAAGGAACTATGGGTCACGGCGGCTGCGCGGAATCTAGCTCTGGCTGAGAGAGCCGGTGCCGACTTAGTGGTTCTATGCAGCGGGTGTTACGAAACCCTGATAGAAGCCAGTGAGATTCTCAAACATGAAGACGAGACCAGGAAAAAGGTAAATGAGCAGCTAGCTAGTATTGGCAGCAAATACGAGGGAAAGATAAAGGTTAAACATTTCATTGAGTTCTTACATGAAGACATCGGACTTGGTAGAATCAAAGAAGCGGTAACCACACCGATAGCGGTGAATTTAGCCATTCATTATGGGTGCCATCTCAGCAGAGAGGTTGGTGGAGATGATCCCTGGCGTAAGCCGAAGATGATGAGAGAGCTGGTGGAAGCTACTGGCGCTAAAGTAAATGATTACGGTTTGGAGAAGCTTTGCTGCGGCTTTCCTATCTCACAGTTTGATAGAGAATTTTCACTTCAGCAGAGACTTTTACCCAAATTGAGAAGTATTGAAGGCACCGCGGCCGAAGCCATAGTTTTTGCTTGTCCGGCATGCACGGGCCAGTTTGAAAACGGGCAGGATATGCTAATCGGGAGTGGTGTTGAATTAACCGAATATCCCTGCATACATATTATGGAGCTGCTGGCGCTGTCATTTGGAGTGCCGCCGGCTGAATTGAATTTAGATTTGCACAGCAGTGCTGTCAAGGAGTTTGCCGAGTGTTTTTGGGAGTAGGCTATCTATTTGGTGCCGCTGCATTTGGGAGTAAAAAAAGATGAGTGAAACAATCACAATCGGTCCTTATCACCCATTTTTGCTTGAACCCGAGCTCGTTGATTTACAGGTTGAAGATGGCAAAATTACTGACGTAAAAGTCACGCTGGGTTACGTCCATCGTGGGATTGAGCAACTACTAACCACGAAAACCTACCGCCAGGGTGTTTTCTTGGCAGAAAGGATTTGTGGAATATGCAGCAATATCCATACCCTGACCTTCTGCCAGACAGTTGAGCAGCTCATGGACATTGAAGTTCCTGATAGAGCTAGATATATAAGAACCATTGTTGTTGAACTGGAACGGTTACACAGTCATTATCTGTGGCTGGGACTTCTGGCACATGCTATAGACGAGTCAGAATATTTCCTCAGAATCATGAAGGGCCGAGAAATTGTAGTGTCCCTGCTTGAGCGGATAAGCGGGAATAGAGTGAATTATGCTGTGAACACTATCGGTGGTGTAAGGAGAGACCTAGCCCCCGAACCTATATTATCCATTAAAGAAAGCTTTAGTAAACTCAGGGCTCTGTCGGACTTTATTATAGATGCTCTTGGTAAGAAGGGAGTCTTGGGAGAAAAAGTCACCGGGCTTGGTGTGGTGTCTGGGGAGGAAGCCCTTAAGCTAGGGGCGGTGGGGCCTACACTTAGAGGCAGCGGCGTTGAAAGTGATATTAGAAAGGAAGACACGTATGCGGCTTATCCCATGGTAAACTTCAACGTTATCGTCGAGAAAGATGGGGATGTGAGAGCCCGGTCAATGGTCAGAGCCAGGGAAACTTTAGAAAGCATAAGCATAATTGAGCAATTGTTAGCTAACTTGCCCAGCGGCTCTATCATGGGTGAACTTCGGGAGCCGACTATAAATGAATTCATTGGCAGAGCCGAAGCCCCAAGGGGTGAGTTAATTTATCATATCAAATCGAACGGGACTAATATTCCTGAGCGTGTTAAAGTGAGAACACCAACCTTTGCCAATGTATATTTCCTGACTAAAGCTCTCAAAGGGGAAAAAACCGAGAACGTAAGAGCGATAATTGAGAGCATAGACCCGTGTTTCGCCTGTACCGATCGATAGATCGTAAGGACGAACCCTCGTACAACAATGATTCTTTAGTACGTTCAGTTGCTGATACAAGCTTGAGAGGACATGCTTTGACATGGGGGGGGTGTTTCTGGTATAAATTCGGGTAATAACCCTGCTTCTACAGGGTACGGTGCCAGCAGTGAGTAAATCAGGAATGCTGGCTTATAATTAAGGGGGCTCTTGCCCTAGAATAGTGAGGTAAGGAATGACTGAGAAGATTTTTTGCGATAAATGTAGCATGTTGCTGTATTTCGGGGAGGAAATAAAACGGCGTCTTTACATGCGGGCGATACCATCAGAGGATACTGTACTGGATTTCTACAACAATGTTTGTCCCAGGTGCGGCAATAAATTATCACTTAAAACAGTAAAAATGGAAATAAAGGAGGGGAGTAAATGGCACACAGTGAAGAGTTAATAAGAGAACTGGAAAAGAAAGCCGATGTAGTACGTAAAAACGTTCTCACTATATTTGAGAATAGCCAGCTTGGTCATGTTGGCGGAACCATGTCGATAGTCGATATCGTCACCGCTCTCTATTTCCACCATATGAAGATTGACCCGAAGAATTGTGATTGGCCGGAGAGAGATAGGTTAGTGCTGTCTAAAGCGCACAGTTGTGAGGCCATTTATGCTATCTTTGCTGAGATTGGTTGGATTCCAAAGGAGAAACTTAATTCGTATTACTGCTTCGGCTCCCCACTTCAGGGGCATGCGGACCGGTGGTGTACACCAGGTATGGATTATTCGGGGGGGTCACTGGGACAAGGTTTATCCTTTGCTGCCGGGATGGCTCTAGCGGAGAAATTACAAGTGTTAAGGAAGCCACCATCTGAATTTGCCCGAAAATATATGACCCGATATTTAACAAAGTACAACCCCACCTACCGATCTTACTGTATTCTTGGTGATGGGGAGTGTCATGAAGGTCAGGTATGGGAAGCGGCAATGTTTGCTACAAAATATAAACTGGATAATTTAATCGCTATCGTTGACTATAATAAATATTGCATCGATGGACCGACATCGGAGATTATGCCCTTAGAGCCCTTTATCGATAAGTGGAAGGCTTTTGGATGGTGGGTAACAGAGATTGATGGCCATGACGTAAGACAACTGGTTGAAGTACTGGACTTAACCGACAAGCTTTACGGTGACGGAAAACCAAAGTGCATCATGGCACACACCGTTAAGGGTTACGGAATTTCCAAATGGGAAGAAGCTCATTCACACTACTCTAAAGGCGAAGAGGTAATTGAGGGTGTTAAGGAAGGGAGAATAAAATATGGTTAAATTCAATGAATATGTTGAGATTGGAAAGCCGGTTGCCACTGCCGACGCCATAGCTGAAGGGGTGGCACAAGCGGCAGAAAAGAACGATAAGATGCTCGCTATCTTATCCGACATTGCTTTTCCGGGACTGGGATGGTTTCTTAAGAACGCACCGGACAGGGTTGTTGAGTGTGGCATAGCCGAGGGTAATGCTGCCGTTGTGGCGGCTGGCTTAGCCGCTGAGGGGTTCATGCCCGTCATATACGGTTTTGTCTTTTCCAGTATTTGCCGAGCTTACAATCAGATCAGGCAAAGCATCCTGGCTGACCGCTTCAATGTTAAAATAATGGCGAGAGAGGGAGCCTGGGGAGGATTGGGTATGTCTCATAACTATGTTGAGGGCATAGCGGCAACGCGGGTGATGCCGAATCTGGTAATACTAAATCCTGCCGACGCTGTTGAGGCACAGAAATCGGTGGTGGCAATGACGGACTATATTGGGCCGGTATTTTTAAGGTTAGAAGCCGGATTTGGTAGCCCACCCCCACTAAAAATCTTTACCGAAGATTACCCGTTTGATATCGGGAAAGCCTACACAATTAAAGATGGTAAAGATGCTACACTCATTGCTACCGGCTATATGGTAACGGAGGCGATTAAGGCATCTGAGAGTCTGGAGAAGGAAGGCATTGACATACGGATAATTAATATGAGCACCATAAAACCCCTGGATGAGGCTGCTATAATTAAAGCCGCCAAAGAAACTGGTGCTATCATTACGGCTGAGAACCATAGCATAATCGGTGGTTTGGGTGAGGCAGTTGCCTCGGTATTAGCTGAGAATATTCCCACGCCCATGGTTAGAGTCGGGATTGAAGATGAGTTCAGTCAATCGGGCGTAATCACCGAGGAAGTGGATGAGATTAAGGCTCATTTTAACCTTGGAGTTGAGGGCGTAGTCTCGGCGGTTAAAAAGTGCATGGCGAAATCAGCTGCGCGCTAGGCATCGAAGAACCGGGGGAAGATATTAACCTTTATCTACTACGGCTCGATAGGCAGGAATGCCCATCGAGCCGTGCTTACTAGAATTAATCTGTTCCGCAGAACTATAACTTGCCCATGGCGCGGTCGGCACTTTCTAATGTCTTATCTATATCAGCCTCAGTAAGAGCTCCTGAAATATACCACCTGCCGCGTTGAAGAATGGTAATGCCTTCCTCATGCAACAGTGCTCGGAACTTCTTGAATTTTTCGGCATCTACTTCTTTTAAATCCCTGACACTGTAAGCGATTTCTTTGTCAATAAAGTGAGTCCATAGGCATCCCGTTGGACCCTGGAAGAGAATAGGGATACCATGTTTTTTGCCAAGAGCCTTTAATCCTGTTTTCAATTGCTCTTGCACTTTGTCGATGTGTTTGTAGATGGCGCCGTTATCTCTTTCGAGGATTTTTATTGTCGCCAGAGACGCTGCTAATGACAATGGGTATCCGTTAAAGGTGCCAGCACCGAGGACTCTCTGCTCGATTATTTGATCAAGAATCTCCTTCTTTCCGGCAACTGCCGATATGGGTACTCCTCCTCCCATTGCTTTACCGAAGGTAGCGATATCTGGCGTTACTCCGAGTAAGCCCTGAGCGCCACTCAGACCTACTCGGAAGCCAGTAATTATTTCATCGAAGCTTAAGACTATACCGTATTTCGTGCAAAGTTCCCTGACTCTTTCCAGATACCCGGGACGGGGCGGGCAGGCACCAGAATTACAGAGAATGGCTTCCATATGTATCAATGCTACTTCTTCTCCATATTTCTCCAACACTCTTTCCAGAACCTCAATATCATTCCATGGTATCTTGAAGGATTCTTCAAAGGATGCTGGATTTCTACCTTCCGTTCTTAAGTAGTCTGCTGCTCCATCTATAGCAAAGGGTTTGCCAGCGGCGTGGTCATCAACCATTCCGCCCAAAACATTATCCAACCAGCCGTGGTAGTGCCCCTCAAACCGGATAAAATAGAGTCTCTTCGTAAAGGCACGGGCTAATCTGATGGCAAGCTGAACAGCCTCTGATCCCGATAACAGAAACCGAACTCTCTCGGCACATGGAATAAGTTGCACCAGTTTCTCGGCTAGTTCTACCTCCATTGGCGACTGGTGCCAGGCCGTCAGCTGGATAGCTTTATCTATCTGGTCCTTCAAAGCCTGGTTATATTCTTCATTGGCATAGCCCAGGATGCCCGGGCCAAGCCCGCTTGTGTAATCGATATATTCATTCCCGTCAACATCCCAGAGACAGGCCCCTTTCCCTTTGGTCATGAAAAGCGGTGGTTCACCTAGCCAGGCACCTGCCAGGTTGCTCTGAGGACCCGGGGTTACCTTTAATGCCCTCTCGTTCAGTTCTATGGACTTATCAAACGTGCTCAACTTTACCATCTCCTTTTTAGTGAATCTTAAATCACTAATGCTCGCTGTGTCCCCTTTTTCTTATGCCTTATAGTGTCATGTTTTATCCCAATCTGTCAAACTCGCTCTAAATCACCGTAATCGTGATTAGCCCAAGGTCCTGAGTCAGCACCGAATTGGTAATCCTCAATAAGTTTAGCCATCCTTGTTGTTTGACAATTGGTACTAAACTTAATAGGATTAGGCTACGAATCTTGTGTGGAAGATAAACAACCGCTGCCAGGCCGTATCAGTTGCTTCTTGCCGAAAAAGAGTTCCAGCATGGGAAAGGAGAGGATTCATGGAAAAAGAGCTGACTGCTACCGAGGGGGAAAAGAAAAGTTTAATGAAACAACTACCGTCTATCAGCAAGATAAGTGATGACGCTCTCAGGGACCTGGTCATTGAAGTCTGGGTTAGATTTTGGCGGGAGAGCCCCTACAGTGACATCAGTGAAGTCCTTAATTTCACCCGTGAACTTAGTTGTGGTGATGAAACGCTGGTACGGCACACCAATGCCGTGGTGAATATGTCGGAAGCTGCTGCCCGGGAGTTCGAACAAGTTTATGGTGTCAGTCTCAACTACGATAATCTACTGGCGGGAGCCTTATTACATGATGTTGATAAACTGGTATTATATGAACGTCGGGGCGACTCCATCGAGTTATCCGAACTCGGTCGCAAAGTAACCCATGGGGAATATGGAGCTATGGTAGCCCGGCAGATCGGCCTCCCGGAACAAGTAGCCAACATAATTGCCAGTCATTCCGTTGTTAAACGAGAGACATTACCGGCTACTATCGAGGCTGTCCTGGTGTATTACTGTGACGGGGCTAACTTTCAGTCCTATCGTTTAATGATTGGCGAGGAACTGTGGCAAAAATCGTGAACTCCAAACATTAGTAGCGAACTTACAGTAAGCAGTATAATCTCCCCATTTCTAATGCTGAGGAAGGAAAAAGGATATGGATTTTGAGTTATCTGCCGAACTTAAAGAACTACAGATGACAGTAAGGGGATTAGTTGAACAGAGAATATTACCCCGGATAATGCGCTACGAGGACAAGAGTATCTTCCCCCGGGAAATATTCAGGGAGATAGGGGCTCAGGGCTTTCTGAGAGCACATATTCCTAAGAAACATGGCGGACTGGGGTTGGGCACACTGGCGTACTGCCTGGTAAGTGAAGAACTGTCCAGGGCTGGAGCTGGGATGACCCATAACGGCCACTTTCAAACAGGGAAGATGTTACTCGAATGTGGTACTCCTGAGCAACGGGAGAAATACCTGGCCAGGTTGCTCAGCGGTGAATACCTCGCCGCCACGGCAATAACGGAGCCAACCGTGGGGTCAAGTTTTGCTAACATGCAGACGAGGGTAGAAAAACGTGGTGATGTCTTTATTCTCAATGGCATGAAAACCCTGATAAACGATGCTGCTGAGGCAGATGTTATCAATGTTTTCGCTAAAAGTGACGAGGGTATCAGTGTTTTTCTCGTGGAGAAAAACACACCGGGATTTCAAATCTTGGGGAAGCAAGACCCCATTGGTTTGAGAAGCTCACCAATATACGAGTTCGAGCTAAAAGACTGTGCGGTCAAAAGTGAGCAACTTGTGGGTAGGGTTGGGGAAGGACTCAAGGCATTTTTCGCTGCCTTTAATTTCAGCCGTCTGGGGAATGCCAGCGCTGCCTTGGGCATTGCTCAAGCAGCCTTAGAAAATACTGTAAACTACGTAAAAGAAAGGCACGTGGGTACCCGGCTAGCATCGGAGTTCCAGGGTATTCGCTGGATGCTGGCTGAACTGAGCACACAGATTGAGGCCGCTCGATTGTTGCGTAACCGCGCGACTACCAT
>Ga0209977_10000926_pt1 | contig 12299 bp, 16 predicted proteins | sample SumtaG_2_FD_183113 | JGI IMG/M metagenome (GOLD analysis project Ga0209977, IMG submission 183113) | Deep subsurface microbial communities from Indian Ocean to uncover new lineages of life (NeLLi) - Sumatra_00607 metaG (SPAdes) (version 2) | ecosystem: Environmental > Aquatic > Marine > Oceanic... | reverse complement strand
GAACTAAAGTTTTAATATACCACAATAATTTTAATTATTAATATAACTTATGGAATATAATTATAATATAGTAATATAATTCTGTAATGGTTTGAATTATGACATCCTATCGATTAATTATTGGTATCCTTGTTGGTATCACACTTAGTTTTTTTACAGTATTTTTCTTTAACATGATGGTTATTTTGGACCAAATTAAATTATTATCAGGGACTAATTTAACAAAAATAGCGTCCTTATTAATAGGAGCAAATTTTGAATTCGATATGATCTCCTTTTTCTCTGGATCGCCTTACATCCTTGGTTTTTTCGCTCCAGAGATTTTAGCATGGATCTTCATAAGTTATATTACAGGAACTATAGCAAAAGGTTTAAAACGAGGCACAATAGCAAGTGTTTTGGTAGTAATTGTAGTTTTATTGATTTGGATTATATTAAGCATTATATCTGGTCAAGATTTAATGGCATTATTTCAAGGAACTCAATTAACTGAAACATTAGGTGGAATAATCAGTGCACTTGTCGGAGTATTACTAGGAGGGTCAGTTGGGGGATTAGTTAGTGGCCCATATGAAGAATTTTACTAAAATCGTAATAAATTTTATTTTCAAACATTAAAGTAAATCATTCTACTAATTCATATTCATTATTCGATCTATAGATTTAATCTGTTGATCTCTTAGTTGAATGGAAATTTACTGAATTAGATAATAAATAAAACTTAAAGTATTGGTTAATTATAAAAAATAATGGATGAAAAAGAAGAAATTTTACCCGATCGGGAATTTGTCATGAATTTATTGAAGATTTTAAAAATCCCACTTTCAGTTCGACGCCATTCAGAGAAAGTCGCCGATAAAGCAATACAAATTGCAAATAAATTAAAAAATGCTCAAGTTAATATGAATTTAATTGAGATTGGTGCTTTACTACACGATATTGGGAGAACAAAAACTCATGGCTTCAAACACGCTCTAATAGGAGGAAAAATTTTAAGACAAAGAGGTTTTTCCGAAAAACTTGCAAGAATTTGTGAAACTCATATTTTAGGAGGTTTAGACAAAGATGATGCTAGAAAATTTGGATTACCTATAAGAAATTATTTGCCAGAGACTTTAGAAGAAAAAATAATATGCTTAGCAGATAAACATATGGCCGGTACGAGAGAAGTCTCAATTCAAGAAAGATTTAATCGATGGTTTCAGAAATACGGTAGGAGTAAAATCTTAATAAAATCAAAAAAACGAATCGAAAAGATTCAAAAAGAAATTAAAGGATTAATGTAGCAACCTTTCTAATAATTTTTTCTTTATATATTTAAGTTGTATCACATTTTAGTTCCTGACTTTTACATAAAACTTCATAATCTCTATCTAAAGAGAGGAGCACATTTTTTATTATCATGCATGTTTCCTTCAATATTTTAGGATCTACCTTATCAGGAGTATCAATTTTATTATGAGAATACTTACTACCCGCTCTTGTAACAATATCAATAGAATCAAATCCTCTTAAATGAAATGGAACAGAATCAGTATGAGCACCAGTAGATAAATGAAATCCTTTGATATTTACATTTTCTTCTTTTGCAGCTGTATCTAAATATTTACTGAGTAAAGGAGCAATTTTCTTTCGAGGTAATACTCCATAGGATTTTAAATACTCTACTTGATTTTTTTGTTCACATGAACAAGAGATCATATCTAAATTAATTTGAAAAACTCTACCTTTCACAAACTCGCCTTCATGATTGTTTACAAATACTCTAGAGCCCATTGTTCCTAATTCTTCTGCAGAGAATTGACAAAACCATGTATTAAAGTTATCAAGAGGATTTTCTTTAAGATATCTGCTTATTTCAAAAACTACTGCCATTCCAGAAGCATCATCTAAAGCACCTGGTGAATTATTATGAGTGTTTAAAAATATCAGAAAGATGTTTGAGATAGAAACAAGTATTGTAAAGGCCCATATTCCACTTCCTACTACCAAAAGATTTATCTTTATTATTGTATAGGTGCGAATAAATAATAAAATAAAAAATAACCCTAGAAAAATCCCTCCATATAACCAAATTCTATAAAAAAAAACCCTCCAATATGTTTTAAAAGTTTGAGACTTAGAATCTAAATGAGCAGAAATTATTATATCCCCGGCTTGATCTTCTGTTAGCTTTTTTGCTGGTAATTTTATAAAGACATTAGTAGCGGAAATTGTCTTTCCATAATATTCTCCCCAGAATCCAGGATTTTCTGGATGTTTTAAACCTTTTATAATTAGGAAAACTACAATTGCCATTATTCCACTTATAATAATTGTAATATAAAGGTTAATATAAGTAAACATCAAGATAAATAACGAAAAGGTTAAGTTGATAACCATTATTAAATTTATAAGTGTAGTAGAATAGAAATCAGAAAATTGGAAAGGCTCTTTTTGAATTATTCGATCATCATAACCAATATCTTTAAAAGTCTTAATTGTTAAATCAACAGCTTTTTTTTCTCCACTTGTTCCAGCAAGGCGAGGAAAGCTAAAATCTTTAACAAAATTATATATTCTATCAACATTAAACGATTGATCTTGTTTGGAATTTCTAATACTCAATTTTATCTAAAAGGATTTGAATTTTAATAAATTATCTCTATTTTTATTATAGTATTAGAAATTTATGTTTTATTATTTCATTTTATAATTTAGCTCAAATTCTTTATTTTTTCTATGACTATTTTTTGAATATTTTCTTGTACAATCTCGATTATATCATCTGAACTAATAATATGATAATTTTCTTCTTTAGCACGTGTAAGATAAAGATTTCTTACTTTAGCTAAGAAAGAACTATCCTCAAATTTTTCCAAATCTTCAGCTTCTTTTCTTGCTAAAGCAATTTTTGGGTTAATATCTAAAATTATTGTAATGTCCGGTAACCCTACAAATTTGTTGATTTCTTTAACCCAATCAACAGTAATTTTATCTGATTGAACAGATTGATATACTATTGAAGATTCTATATATCGATCAGAAATAACAATATACCTTTCCTCGAGTTTATTCTTTATTTCATTTTTATAATGGAGATCTCTATCAGCAGCAAATAGTAATGCATCTGTAGTAGGGGGAATTTCCTTATTTTTCAAAAATTCTCTAATTAATATTCCAATTTTACTTTGTGAAGGTTCTTGAGTCAAATAGACTTTAAAACCTTTACTTTCTAAGAAACCTTTGAGGAGGTGACTATGAGTTGTAGTCCCTGCAGCATCCCCGCCTTCCAGTGCAATAAATAAAGCTTTTTGTGTCAATATTTTTCAAATAAATTTATTTTGCTATAGAATGAACTCGTCTAAAATTTAGAAATTATTTATCAATAAGGACTTATTTATTTTATTTTTAATTAACTAAATTTATTAATAATTTAACAGAATAAACCATCAATTAATATCTTTAAAAAATTTTTACCAGTAAAATTAAAATAATTAAATTATCTTATTAAAAATGAGAGAAATGCGGAAAAATAAGAGATTCGCATACTGCAATAATTGTGAGAAAGAAATTTTCAAGCCAAAAAGAAGATCATTTGATAGTATGTATTACAACATCTGGATTCTTGTGATAATCTCTTCATTAGGCTTTGCAATTATCCCTTTTCTAATTTATCACTATTACATTGTGAAAAAAAATATTTGTCCTTATTGCCAACATCAATTAGAACTTTACGAAACAAGAGAAGAAATTCCTGATCCAAAAACTCAAATCACAAGGATCCTTCAAACTATTGAACAAGAAAAAAATGAAAAAGATGAAGGGTTAAAATGTCCCTTTTGTCAAGAAGAAATAAGTAACCAAGAATCTATTTGCCCAAAATGTGGAGCTTCTCTTAAAGAATAAAAATATATAAGAAAATTACCATTCATTATCTTAAAGTCTGAAGTGAATAAAAATGACAACCTTAAATCCTACTGGATGGTGCCCTCGGTGCCAGCAGAATGTATTATTGAAACGTGAAGAAATCGACACGTGTTTAGCAATTATTTTATTGATTTTTACGGCGGGAATAGGTTTAATAATTTACCTTGCAATATACTATAGGAAAGCAGAGGATAGGTGTATACATTGCAGCGCAAAAATCACTGCTCCTCAAACTCAGAGTCCTTATACATCTCAACCTCAAATTCAACAATCTTCATATTCTACACCAGCTAGTATATCTGAAGAGGTAACAGGTGCTAAACCTAATTTTTGTGCACTATGTGGAGAAAAATTAGACATGGGAATAAAATTTTGCCCAAATTGTGGAAGTCAAATAACTGATAATTAATTTCTTTTTTTATCCTTTTCAAGTATTAGAAGCTTTTTTAATCATCAAATTTAAAAATTGGACTCCAAATTTTTTTAATTCAATTAAAATCTCCTTTTAATTAACTTAAAAAAAGCAATTTGGAGTGATTGAAAAATGCATTGTCCAAAATGTAATAAAAATGTATACACTAAAAAAAATGACTTTAATATTGGATTAGCTATTTTTTTAGCAATATTCACTGGAGGGATTGGTTTATTAATTTATATTGCTGTTTACTTAGATAGGGAGAATAAACCCCGTTGTATCACATGCAATAGTATCTGTTATGAACCAAAAGAAGATGTGCAATTAGTTACAAATTATCAGGTGATTAGTACTTCTAATCAAGGACAAAGTCAAAAACTCATCTTAGAATCACATAAAAACGAAGAAAGTTCAAAATTCTGTTATAATTGTGGATCTGAGCTAGACCAAAGTGAAAATGCTAAATTCTGTGCACTTTGTGGGAGTTCAATACAATAATTAATTATTTTTTTATTATTTTTTTTCTTTTAAAATCTTCATAAATTCATAAAAATATTCATAAGAGTTTTTAAAATGTTTATCTTCTTTAGAATATTCTAAAGCTTCAGAAAAAAGTTTTGTAAACCCCTTTAAATCTTTATTTTTAATTGTATTTTTATATTCTTTAATTAGATCTTCGAAAATATCTAAAATTTCATGAAATTCAGCATTTTCTATTTGGATTTCACCGAACATTTCCATTTCACTTTGAATAATACTTTCAGCTAATACTTTCTGTAATAAAAAAGTTGTACCAGTAAATCGAGTTAATTCATTTAATGGCTCTTTTGTTCTTTTAAGTAAATTTAAGAATAAAATATTGAACATATGTGGTACACCAAGGGTTAAAGCTATCCTGGAATCATGTGTGTTAGGTGTAGTTTCTACGATAATAAATTCATCTGATCTAAATATATTAATAAATTCATTTATGATTTCATCGTATTGTTCAGTTCCACCAATTTTCAAAACAAGTATTACATAATTTTTCATATTCTTAATTCCTGGTCCAAACATTGGATGAATTGATAAACAGTTGATAGGATAATTTTTATGAACCTCACTAAAGATTTTATATACACCTTGTTTTAAAGACGTAATATCAAAAATTAAGGAATTTTTTTTCATCAAAGGTGTAATTTTTTTAATCATTTTTGAAGTAGAATGAATAGGTACTGAAACCATTACTATATCAGCATTTTCAACACTTTTTTTAAGATCGAGTTCAAATTTTACTCCTAAATCTTTAGCAACTATTTTCAATTTTTTTTCATCCCTAGCAAATAATGTAATGTCAAATCCGTGTTGTTTAAAATATTTCCCAAAAACTCTACCCATTCCACCAGAACCACCAATAATCGTGAAATTTTTACCTAGCATTATTTCATCCCAAGAAATTCAATTATTTTATTTTTCATTAGATCAATATTTGGTTTTTTGTTAGTCCACCACTCAAACGCTAAAGCACCTTGATTAACTAACATATCCAATCCCCCAATTGTATTGCATCCGATTTTTGTTGCATCTTTCATCAATTTGGTTTCTAATGGGTTGTAAACTATATCATAAACTATTAAGTCCTTATGCAAAAATTCCGCTGGAATGGGTGATTTTTCAACACTAGGATACATCCCTATGGGAGTGGTGTTAATTAAAATGTCAGCTTTTTTAGATTCCTCCTTTAAAACACTAATACTATTCCTTTTTCCTTCAACCTTTATGCTAAAATTCTTTTTTAATTCTTTTGCAAGCTTTATTGCTCTTTTTTCAGTTCGATTAGCAATGATTATTTTATTTATATCTTCAGCTAAAATATATGTTAAAGCTCTTGCAGCTCCTCCAGCTCCTAATATTAAGAGATTTTTTCCTGATGTCGTATACCCTGCATTTATTAGCGCATTCTTAGCTGCCTCTGCATCTGTATTTCTCCCACTTAGATTTCCATTATCATTTTTTATGGCATTAACAGCGCCAATTTTCTGTGCTATAGGATCAATATCATCTAAATAATTCATAATTTTTTGTTTAAAAGGGAGCGTCACATTAATTCCTTTTATATTAAATGCTCTAAATCCCTTCACAGCTAGATTCAGATTATTGGGAGAAACCTTGAACGCTAAATAAATATAATTAAGTTTTAGCTCACGTATAACTGCATTATGCATTATTGGACTCATAGAATGTTCAATAGGATACCCAATAACGCAAAGAACCCTTGTATGACCAGAAATAAAACTGTTATCTGACATATTAATCTAATTATATCATCCTAATATCTCATCATTAAAATGATTCTCAAATTCCTTTGATCTAACGCTCGTAGCTTCTTTATATGTTGGTGCAATAAAAACAGAGGAATCAAATTTAATTTCGAAACCCCGATGTTTTATTATAATCTTCTTCACCTGATATTTTTATTATAGATTTTGAGTATATATCTATTCTTCATAAATCAATAGTTCTATATGAAAAAGTGAGATTATTTAATTTAAAACTATTTAATATGCTTAAGATTAATAGCAATTTTAAGATATATTACTATAATATAAAAAATGTGACTGAACAATGAAAAAAGTATCATTAAGTCCAAAAATCTCTACATTCCCCATGCCCTCCGCAGTAATTTCGGTGGGTACGGGAGAAGAAGCAAATTTAATCACATTGGCCTACGTAGGAAAAGTATGTGCTGATCCTCCCATTGTTGTTGTTTCTATCCGACCCCCAAGACATTCATATCAATTGATTGAAAACCATAGTGAGTTTGTAATTAATTATCCAACAATAGATCAATTAAAAGAAACAGATTATTGTGGGACACGTTCTGGAAGGAATGTTAATAAATGGAAAGTGTTAAACCTAACTAGAGAAGAAGCTTCAGTAGTAAAAGTCCCTATGATAAAAGAGTTTCCATGGAACATGGAATGTAAAGTGATAAATAGAATAGAATTAGGAACACATGTCTGTTATTTTGGTAAAGTGGTAGCAACACACTCAGATCCTAAGTATATCAAAACTGATTCTTTGGATCCAGAAAAATTTCATTTTCCAGCATATATAGCAGGTAATTACCTCGAAATAAAAAGTGGTACTTTAGAAAAACAAGGTTTTTCAATAGAATGATCTGGATATAAAGATTAATAGTACAACATGATAAAAAACGTTATTAAAAATGCCTAAAGATTCCATTGCTCTCATTGGTTTTATGGCTACTGGAAAAACAACAATAGGAAAAGCTTTAGTAGAGTATCTTGGTAATGATTACAGATTTATAGAAACAGATCAACTTATCATTCAAATAGCGGGTAAGCCAATTCCTAGAATTTTTTCTGAGGATGGAGAAGATAAATTTAGAGAATATGAAATTTCTGTATGCGAAAATGTTTCTAAACTACATCGAGTAATCATTTCATGCGGAGGCGGAGTAGTTGTAAATTGGACCAATATTGAAAATTTAAGGAAAAACTGCCATATTGTCTTACTAAATGCTACTCTAGAAGAAATTTATAAAAGATCATTGAAAAATGGGAAAGAAACAAGACCCATTATTGATAAAAAGGATCCAAAAAGAGAAATTGTAAAAATTCTAAATATTCGAAAGCCCTATTATGAAAAAGCAGCAGAACTTGTCATCGATACTACTGATAAAAAAATTGAGAAGATTGTCCGAGAGATTGTTATAAAAACCTATTTAAAAACCTAAATTTAAATGTATCGACTATACTTAATATTTATAATATTTTATAAGAGATTAAGGTAAAAATGACAGAATTTAAAAGAGTCAAATGTCCCCAATGTGGTAATGAGAACCCACGTAAGCTTTATGAAGAACCGGACAGGAATAATGTACTTTACTACAGTATAGGTAAAGCTAATTCAGCCTACCGCTGAAGCAGGGCACTCCTGTTTATACTAAGAATATGAAGTGTGGCGGATGTGGTAATATTTTCAAAAAGGATTAATTTATAATTTTTTTTCATTTTCATTTTTTTTAATTTCACATTAAAGATAAAACAATCTTATTCTGTGCTTTTAGCATATCTTTCATTATGAGTTCCATAGCATCTTTAATATCCGGGTTATTCTCAGGAATACTACGTTTAGCATTCACACTTGCCATTAAAACTTCATTCAATCCACGTAAAATCATATCTGGGCTATACCAGGGTCGTTTTGATGCCCACCATTGCTGACAGCTGTGAATCCCCCGATCTAGCAAATTTCGAGCATTGTCGAATATCCTTTTTTTGTCATCATCCATACTTTCTCGGTATTTATTTGAGAGATGGATTAACGTAAGGGCATACATGAAAAACCTATGTTGTTCAAGGTGAATTTCGTTATTAGGGTCAAGCCAAAGCGGAAAAGGCACATCTGATGCAATATCATAGGGCATTGTGGACCAACTGGAATCTCGTGGAACCTGAGTAAACCCTTTAGGAAACCTATCAACAATTTCTGACACAGTACATAATTTCACATCGTCTCTATGCGGAAGAGCATCAAACAAAGGAATTAAGAAATCTCTTATCGCATGCTTTACATGGTGTCCAAATGTTTCTCCATCAAGACTAAGAATTACATACATATCCCCTGATGTTTCTTTATATTTTAGCCTATTGGAAAACGTTTCGACATTGTTAATTTTATCAAAAGCACAATCTATTGAAATATAATCATCGCGAAACAACACTTTTAACCCATTTGGATGTACGGATATATGGTTTGTAGGAAATTCTGGCAACGTGTTAGCAATACCGCTCATAATCATCCAATCAAAACCCGCTTTTTTGACGGTACTAAAAACTTCCCCTGAAACAGCCATTTCTGGTGGAAAAAATCCCTGTGGTTTATACAGTTTCCCAAAAAAATGCTCATTAGTTTCGTTATTGAGTTTTATTTGACGCTTTATTTCAGGTTCGGGAATGAGAGGAAGTAACGGATGGAATTTACCTGAGCCTGTAAATTCAATTTGACCTCTTGAAGCAAGAGTTGTAATCGCTCCTATTAAGTCATCATATCCATAATCATGAAGCTGTTCGGTTAAGGTTCCATTGATGTTTAACGTAATTTTTGCTTCAGGGTGCTCTCTCAAAGCTTCAATTATCGGTCTGTACGATTCATTTACGATTTGTTTAATTACTATGGGAATTTGAACTGGTGGTTGATAAATATGAAATAAAAAAGCAAAATAGACTACCATATAATAAACTAAAAATCCTACTTTTTTTAATCTTTATAGTTCTAATTTTAGAAATTAGAAAATTTTAAAGAAAATTAGGAAATAAATGGTATATCTCTCTCATTACATCAATATTTATTTGTCCAGAGGCTGTTTTTTCTTCTAGGGAAGCGTATGTTAAAAATGAACCAACAGTAACACACATTATCCGAGAGAAAATCCCTATTGTTCCCATACAGAAAGAGATAAGCTTTTGTGTTGAATTGGAGAATTCTTTACATAATCTTAAAGGAATTATATTATCTTCAAAGGTTTGAGCAGTAAAAACAACTTTATAAATATTATTTTGATATATTTTTGGTTTTAGAGATAACTCTTGATTTAATTTATTACTGAAATTTTGAATGATCTTGATTGTTTCATCAAATTTTATTGTTTTTTCAAAATTATGGTATGAATAAATTATTTTTACTCCATTTTGAGAAGCTAAATTAATGATTTCCCATAAAATGTTTTTATTGGCATTCATCTCAAGATCAATATAAGCAGGTTTAACCTCTATAAGCATTTTTAGGATTTCAAAGCGTTCTTTTTGATTTATTTTGATTTGCCCACCTTCAGATGAGTCTCTGAAAGTAAATATCACAGGAATATTAGAGGTAATGATATTCAATAAATCCTTTATAAATTCTAATGAAAGTGTTTGAATATTATTAATATAATCAAATCGTAATTCAATCAGATTAGGATTCTTTTTTAATATTTTATCCAAAATCGGTTTTATTTCATTTATATTCGCGGATTTAACTGGAATTGGAATGCAAATATTATATTTCATAATTAGAAAATCAAAAGGGTTATAAAAAAGAAATTTCTAGATTTCTACTATATTTTTAATATCATCATTAGTATATTTTAATGTGTCTGTGGCATCAACTTTCTTTAGCTTTCCTCTTTTCTTATAATATTTAATTATCGGTTTCGCATTTTTCTCGTATGTATCTAATCTATTTTTTAATGTTTCTTCATTATCATCACTTCTTTGTTCGAATTTAATTTCGGCGCCACATTTATCACATTTTCCTTCTACTTTTGGAGGAAGAGTGTATTTATTGTATATCTCTCCACAGTTTTTACAGCCATATCTGCCTAATATTCTTTTAAATATAATATCTCTGGAAACTTGTAGTAATAAAAGTAGATCTATTTCAGTTATATTCGATAATGCTTCTGCTTGAGGTAAAGTCCTAGGGAATCCATCAAGGATAAATCCATTTTTCTTAGCATCTTCTTTATTCAATCTATCACGTACCATGTCAATTACTACTTCATCAGGAACTAGTTCTCCTTTATCCATATAACTTTTAGCTTTTAATCCTAATGGAGTTTCATTTTTTAGATTTTCTCGAAAAATATCTCCTGTACTTATGTGAGTGATATCTGGTAATATTCTTTTTATTTGGCCAGAAAAAGTTCCTTTACCCGCTCCAGGTGGTCCAAATAATATTAGTTTCTTCATTATTAATCATAATATTTTATTTTTAATGTGTAGATAATTAAATTAGGCATTGATTAAAATTGTTTTGCCAAAATGGATTCACTAAGTTTTATCCTGTAAAATATGAATATTCTATTTTTCTTGATAAATATTCAACTATTCGTTTTTCTCTTCGGCTAAATAGGATTGTAAAATCACTCTTTATTGAAGATCCATAATATGAATTCCCAAAAAAAGTATTTGACTTTTTTATTGATTCCAGTAATAATCTTTTATTTCCAATGTGAAAATAAATTGATACATCATTGATAATTAATATTGAAGTTGGATTCTCGGTGAATAAATTTAATATTGTATAAGTTTTTTTAAAATTTTTACAAGCATTATCATAAAGCTCTTTAATATTTTTAGCTTTAAGGCGGGGTGGGATAATATCTCCTTCAAAGGAGAAGTTATTACATTTAATACTATTTTTATAGAAGTCTTTGATTTTTCCACCAATTTTGATATTATTAATAATACTTTGTAGCGGAGCAAAATCCAAGATACTAATTTCTTTTGGATCTATATGTTTTGATTCTATTAGGAATTGAATAAATTTTGCTGTGTAATAAGTCTTTTTGGTGTTAGTTTCTCCGTAAAGAAAAGTCTGATGTCCAATTAATTCCTGATAACTTTTAGATGAATTAAATTTCATAAAACTGCGTAGTTAAGTGTTAATTTTTAGAAAAAATCCTCCCATGTGATTTCTGCTTGTTTTAGAACCATTAGAATTATGAATCCCAAAACACATCCAGGAATACAACTTAATGCAAATAATCCCCAATATGTATAAAGGCTCTCAATTGCAAAAATGCTTCCTATAGGTGAAATTAAATGAGCAATAGTTCCTCCTAAGAAAATTGTTCCCAATGGTTCTGTAAAAGCAGCTAATTCAACATATTTAGGAAATTTTTTACGTAAAAAGTGAGATATAATTCCAACTACAAAAGCCCCTGTAATACCTCCATGAAACGCATGTATTGACCCAATTGCGAATGAAAATCGAAGGATGGCAATACCTAATGCAGTTATACACGAAAAGATTAAACCAATCAAAACACCAGTTATAGCGTTGATGAAATGAGCAAAAGGGTTAATTTTTGTCCCGAATATTGTAAAATATCCAAATGGATTAAGATAACTTAAAACTAATCCAACTGCTATAAAAATGCCTGAAATAGCTGTTTTTTTATTTATAGAACTTTTTAATGATTTTT
>Ga0209977_10000924_pt1 | contig 12333 bp, 12 predicted proteins | sample SumtaG_2_FD_183113 | JGI IMG/M metagenome (GOLD analysis project Ga0209977, IMG submission 183113) | Deep subsurface microbial communities from Indian Ocean to uncover new lineages of life (NeLLi) - Sumatra_00607 metaG (SPAdes) (version 2) | ecosystem: Environmental > Aquatic > Marine > Oceanic... | reverse complement strand
CGCCTGCTGGGCATCTTTCTGCCCGAAGTAAGCCCTGGTTGGCTGGACAATGTTGAATAGCTTGGCCACTACGGTGGCTACGCCCCTGAAATGCCCCGGGCGAGATGCTCCCTCAAGTCGCTCGGTTACCTTCTCCACATCCACCCTGCTGCTAAATTCGGGCGGATACATTTCATCATCGGAGGGGACAAAGACGATATCCACCCCCTCTTTACTCAATAGATCCAGGTCACGATTAAGCTCTCGGGGATAAGCCCCGAAATCTTCCCTGAGGTCAAATTGAGTGGGATTGACGTAAATACTCACAATAACGTTGGAATTTTCTATCCTGGCCTGCTTTACTAAAGCCAGATGGCCTTCGTGAAGATAGCCCATAGTGGGAACGAAGCCTACTGTGCCGCTGAGTTGCTGCCTTAATGCCCTTAACTCAAAGATAGGCCCTACTACCTGCATACCGCTAACTTTCAGCCTTTAGCTGCTTGATGAGGCCTTCATCCATGGTGTAGCTATGCTCCATAGTGGGGAAACTAAGAGACTTAATTTCAGATATGTAACTGGAAACAGCCGTCTTAATTTCTCCGGCCAACTTGGCATATTGCTTGGCGTGCTTGGGCACAAATTCAGTATAAAGGCCGAGAAGATCGCTGATTACCTGGACTTGGCCATCGCAATCAAGTCCGGCCCCGATGCCAATCGTCGGGATAGATAGCTTCTGAGTAATCAACTTGGAAAGAGGTGCGGGAGTGCATTCCAGAACGATAGCAAAAGCCCCGGCCTCCTCCAAAATACGGGCATCGTTTAGCAGCTTTCTCGCTTCCTCGAGCCCCTTACCACGCACCTTAAACCCTCCCAACTGATGTATGGACTGCGGAGTAAGCCCAATATGCCCCATAACCGGGATGCCACACCTAACAAGACGCCTGACTGTCTCCGCGACGACCTCGCCCCCCTCCAACTTCACCGCCTGCGCCCCCGCTTCCTGAATAAATCTGGCAGCATTATGTAAAGCATCGGAGACGCTGATATGATAGGTCATAAATGGCATGTCGCCTACTATTAAGGCTTCCTTAGCTCCTCTCACTACAGCTTTGGTATGATGAATCATCTCCTCCATGGTCACCGGGATGGTCGACTGATAGCCCAACATCACCATCCCCAAGCTATCCCCGACCAATATCAGAGGCACACCAGCTTCGTCAACCATCTTGGCGGTCACGTAGTCATAAGCGGTGAGCATAGGTATCTTTTCTTTCTTCTGCTTCATTTCTCTTATCTCGGTGATAGTGACCCTCATGGCTTCACCTCCTTAAAAATCAACGTGACAACTCAATATGCAAAACTTCTTGAATTTTGCCCTGTGTCTTTGCATCTTAATCTTCTATTTTTATTTCCCATCTAGTGAGAGGAACCAGAGGCAAAGGTTCAACGATTCTGTTTTGACTATCCACACGAACTATGCTGGGGGTCATATTGATTGCCTCATCGTCAGGAACCTGGCAATACGAGAGGATGATAACTATATCGCCCTTTGCCACCAGTCTGGCGGCAGCACCATTGATACCAATAACCCCTGAATTCGCCTCACCTTCGATAGCATAAGTGCTGAACCTGGCTCCATTGTTGACGTTCAGCACTTCCACCCTTTCGAAAGGCAAGATGTCACTGGCCTCCATGAGAGACCGATCAATAGTGATACTGCCTTCATAATCTAAATCGACTTGAGTGACCCGGGCTCGGTGGATTTTACTTTTCAGCATAGTTCTCATTTTTACCTCCCTAGGTGCAAAGTTTCTTTGCTTACTTTCTTTGGAAAGAAAGTAAGGTTCTCATCTCTTCTGCCTTCTGTTCATCGACCTTGCCTTTAGCTAAAGCAACAGGAATAGTCTGAAGCCCTAGCTCCTTATAGGTAGTGAGCAAAGAAGGGTTCTTGGCAGCAAGAGCCCTCAAGTGCCTCTCTATAGTGCCCAAGTCCCCGCGGGCGACAGGACCGGTGAGGCAGTTAGGCAAGCCGACATTTTCAATGTTGTTTAGCGTCCCTCTGAGCAAGGGCAGCAAGGCCCTGGTCGCCCCTTTTGGCGATACTTCGAAGTCCTTCCACAAGTCCAGAGCCAGCTTAACCAGGGTCACCAGATAATTACAGGCGAAAACGGCGGCTGCGTGATACAACACCTTGTCCCCGGGTTTAAGTTCCACCCAGTTGCCATTCAGGAGGTGAGTTAACTCCTTTAGAGTCGATAATAGTGGCTCTTCAGCTTCCAGGGCAAAGGTGGAGCCAGGCAAGTTTGCTATGGCCTGGTCAACGTCGGCAAAAGTCTGCAAAGGATGAAATGAGCCAACAGCCGCCCCATGTTTTTTTACTGATTCCAGAGTATCTACGGAATGAGCGCCGCTGCAATGCAGGACGCTTTGCCCCTTATGCCACTGAACTTGGCTGCACACTTGCGCGATGACATCATCAGGAGTGGTAATGAAGACCAGCTCCGCGAAATCCGCCAGTTCCTGAGCCGTATGATAAACCTGGGAGTTGGGCACCCTTTTGGCCAGCCTCTGTGCCGAGGACAAAGTCCGACTAAACACAGCCACCACCGGCCATCCCTTTTGAGAAAGCCGTACCGCCAGGGCAGTACCTGTCGTTCCCGCACCAATAAAGCCTGTCTTCAGCATGTCCTAATGTCCTTAGCCGCTGGTACACCAGCTAGAGTTTCCGCCTTTTGGATTGCTCTAACTATGGCTTCGGCGACAACCTCAGCAGCCGCTGCCCCCAGAGCATTAACGTCGGCATCCTTATCACCCGAGGAAAGAACGAATAAAGCATCGCCATCATACATGGTATGGCATGGGTCAATGGTGCGAGCAATACCAACCTGGGCCACGCGGGCCAATTTGCTTGCCTCAGCTTTGCTAAGTTTGGCATCGGTAGCCACTACACCGATTACGGTATTAAAAGGCGGAACTGCTTCCTTAAACTCGCCTTTCCATAGCTCGGATGTAGATAAGAATCCGCTTTCGTCGGGCTTGCGAGGTCCAGCCAGAATTTTCCCCGTCCCAGGTTCAATCACATCGCCCACGGCATTTACCACTATCAGGGCAGCTACCACAATATCTCCGGCTATTTTTTGACTGGCAGTCCCCAGACCGCTCTTGATTGCTCGTTCCACACCGAGAATCTTGCCCACTGTTGCTCCAGTGCCGGCGCCAACGCACCCCTCAGTCACTTTGCCATCGGTAGCAGCCAGGCAAGCTTGGTAACCCTCATTGGCTCCGGGCCTGACTTTAGAATCACCTATATTCAGGTCGAAAATAATGGCAGCTGGCACAATAGGCACCCTCCCGGCGCTGGTCTCATAACCAAATCCTCGCTCCTCCAGGTATTTCATAACCCCGGTAGCAGCATCCAGACCGAAGGCGCTGCCCCCGCTGAGAACGATAGCCTGAACCTTTTCCACCAGATTTCCCGGCTGGAGCAAGTCTGTTTCCCTGGTCCCCGGCGATGAGCCACTGACATCAACGCCGGCCACAGACCCTTGCTCACAAAGTATTACCGTGCAGCCGGTTACTGCCTGCTTATCGGTATAATGACCGACCTTAATTCCCGGAACATCCGTTATAGCACCATACATAACCATAAATTAAAAACCCTCTCGGCATAACCGAGAGGGTTATCAAACACAACTCCTCTTGTCCGTCTCGGTCACCGCCGATCCAAGCGAACTTTTAACTACCCAGTCCACTAGCTCACTGCCTCAAGGGTCAATGGCTATTTTATATGATAACAAATTCGTGTTACTCTGTCAATAATTGTATTATGTACTGCAACTAGAGTCAGCAGTTTGGTCAATCTCGATGACTTCGTTTAATGCGGATATAGCAGTCTCTAGTTGGCTATCGTCGGGTTCCCTGGTGGTTATAGATTGCAACATCAGCCCCGGGGTCAGGAGAACTCGGACTACCTTGTTACCGATGTGGCCTGCCCCGAATTTCATGATTTCATAGCTAATAGCGGCAATAACCGGGATGAGGGCTATGCGGGACAGTATGCGTATCCATAGCGCTGGCTGACCAACCAGGGCGAAGACAAAGATAGCTATGATTAGAACGATGAATAGAAAGGCGGTGCCGCAGCGAGCATGGGCAGTAGAATAATTCTTAACCGCCTCCACTTCCAAAGGGACGCCTGCCTCATAGGCATTCACCACCTTATGCTCAGCTCCATGGTAAGCAAAGACTCTCCTAATATCAGGCATTAAACCTATTAATTTGAGGTAAGCGATGAAAATGCCAATACGGATAAGTCCCTCAAGGACAACACTCAATAAGGCAGAACCGATGTAAGGGTCGATAAGGTAGCGGGTGGCGAAGAGAGGAACCATGAAGAAGAGGGCTACACCCAAAGCAAGGCTTACGGCTACGGTTCCCCACAAAAGCGCTGTAGGTATTTTCTCTCCTCCTTCCTCTGCCGAGGCAACTTGAGCAGAGTGAAGTAATGACCGCGTGCCCAAAACCAGGGTTTCAACGAGAGCGATAATTCCTCTTATTAAAGGCACTTCCCTGAGACTCCCTTTGTATATGCTGGCCAGGGGCTGCCTCACTATGTTTAATTCTCCATTGGGCTGGCGTACAGCTATAGCCACGCCTTGCCTCCCCCGTATCATCACCCCCTCCATAACTGCCTGGCCACCGTAATGAAAAGACTTTTCCATTAGCGCCTCAATCTCCCTAGCTGCCTAAAACTAATGTTGCAATCTTGTCTCATTATGAAAAATCCCTAATCGTATTATGATAGAAATGACTGAAAATATAAAGTTTATCTCCTGAAGTAGCAGAGATTAATGAATTTCTAGTTTCCCAAGGTAAGCTTAAAAGTAACCACTGCCTGCGGTCAAACAGCCGCTGTCACAACAAGAAATAACAGACCCCTAGGCCTCTAACCTGACATGAGGAAATAGAGACTTGAAGGTATTCCATCATTTCATCTTGTATCGCTTCTTAAAGCGCTCCACCCTGCCCATAGAGTCGACTATCCTTTGTTCACCCGTATAAAAGGGGTGGCATTTACCGCATACTTCTACCCTGATTTCTGGCTTAGTTGAACCAATAGTGAAGGTATTACCACAAAGGCAAGTCACTTTAGTATTCTCATAATACTTAGGATGGATTTTATCCTTCATTTGTAAACGCTCACCTTCTTTTTGTATCTGGTTGCCGGCTCATATTTGACATAGCCGTCTATTAAGGCAAAGAGGGTGTAATCTCTCCCCAGGCCAACATTGCTTCCCGGCAGTATACGAGTCCCGCGTTGCCGAACCAGGATAGTCCCAGCGCGAACTTGTTCCCCTCCATACCTCTTCACTCCCAAGCGCTTAGCTTGACTATCCCGCCCATAACCTGTACTGCCGCCTCCCTTTTTATGTGCCATGCCTACTTTCCTTTACCCTTAATGATTTCATTTACTAATAGCTTAGTATAAGGCTGACGATGCCCTCTTTTGCTTCGGTAGCGAACTTTGGACTTATATCTAAATACGATAACTTTTTCTCCTTTAGCTTCTCCTAAAGAAGTGGCCACAACCTTAGCCCCCTTAATAACAGGATTACCTACAAGGGTATTTTTATCTTCCCCAATAAATAATACTTTATCGAGCTCAACTCTGTCGCCTTCAGGGACAGCTAAACGCTCAACTTCCAGTGTTTGCTTTGGGGCTACCTTGTACTGCTTGCCACCTATTTCAATAATAGCGTAAATCTTCTCACCCCCATACAGAAAAGGGAATTCTACACCCCAAATTGCCCGGTGTCAAGCTAACGAGGAGGGTTATTGGGTCTTCCAGGGGCAATTAGACATGTCAGCAAGAGAAACGGAAACAGGATTTTATATCTACCCAAACATCCTATCAGGCAACGAAAAGCTAAAAATGTAGACTGAGACTCATTTGAGCAGGGCCTTCTTGCCAACAACCTCACGCCCAACATACCACTTCCGAATAGCCTCAACTACCTCATCAGGGCGATCCAGAACTCTCAATAGGTCGAAATCACTCTCAGAGACATACTTCCTGGATAAGACGGAGCTCCGCAGCCAATCCAGAAATCCCTCCCAAAATTCGCTGTTGAACAATATCACGGGAAAAGGTTTTATCTTGTGGGTCTGCATCAGGGTTAGTACCTCTGTCAGCTCGTCAAGCGTGCCCAAACCACCCGGCATTATGACAAAGGCAATGGCATATTTCACCAGCATGACTTTACGAGTAAAGAAGTGATTAAAAGTTATCGACTTTGTGGTGTAGTCATTACAGGCCTGTTCTTCGGGAAGGGAGATATTCAGCCCGACCGATGTAACCCCAGCCTTTCGTGCACCTTTGTTGGCTGCCTCCATTACGCCCGGTCCCCCACCAGTTACAATTGAGAAGCCCAACTGTCCAAGCTGATAGGCTATTTCTTCCGTCTCCCCATATAGCTCGTCATCCACTCCCAATCTGGCCGAACCATAGATGGTCACTGCCGGCTCGATACCGGAGAGATTATCAAAGCCCTCTACAAGTTCGCCCATTATTCGAAACATTCGCCACGATTCTTCCTTGGCCAGTTCATTTATCTCGTATCCGTACGGCATATCGCCCTCCCTTAAAAAGCACCTCTGGCACCCACCTGAGCCGAGTAGACCGGCTGGTGCAGCCCTGACTTTGCATTCTATCACCGTTTGCTTTCTGCGAGCAAACTGCGAGTACCTGGCATAGGCGAGGAAGCAAATCAACACATGGGCGCGGATGTGCCACAGCCTTGCAAACCTCGCCTGCTGATTTGCTATTGCTGGTCAGCAGTGCGATGCGAGGTAGCCGTTTCTGCCTTGATTTCCCTTGTTGACGCGGGATATAATTTGCCATTCGAGAATGAAAATTGCTGTCAGCGGTAAAGGGGGGGTAGGCAAAACAATGTTAGCCTCTCTCCTTTCTACTATACTCACCCAGTCTGGTTACTCTGTTCTGGCCATAGATGCCGACCCAAATGCTACCCTGGCGACTGCTCTCGGCTTTCCTCACCCAGAGAGGATAGCCCCTATATCTGAGATGGGAGACCTGATTGAAGAACGGACAGGGGTACGTCCTGGCCAGGCAGCACCTTACTTCAAATTAAATCCCAAGGTTGATGATATACCGGAAAAGTATTGGGTGGAGCATAATGGAGTCAAATTGATGGTGATGGGGCGGTTAAAGAAGGGTGGTAGTGGTTGTTATTGTCCCGAAAATGCCCTACTGGAAGCTTTACTTGCCCATATACTCCTGCGGAGGGATGAAGTAGTCATAATAGATATGGAGGCAGGGGTCGAGCATCTGGGGCGGGCGACAGCGAGAGCCGTGAACAAGATGATTATTGTGGTAGAGCCAAGCAAGGCAAGTATTGAAACAGCCTACAGGATAAGAGAGCTGGCAAAAGACATAGGTTTGGAAAACATCGCTGTGGTGGCTAACAAGATCCGCAGTGAACAGGACAAGAATTTGCTTACTTCCGCCATGCCAGATTTTGAATTTCTGGGCTTTATTCCCTACGACCAGAGCGTAATAGAGGCTGGTCTTGGTAATTCCCTTCTCATCAATTCAAGCCCAGAGGTCATCAGCCGAGTGCAGGATATTGCGGCACGCCTTAGTGTTGTTAAGCCGTGAATTATCAATAAAGCAATAAGGTAAGATTTAGGAAAGGAGGTTTAGATGACGGCAAAGATAATTTCGGGAAACGAAGTGGCCAAGGAGATTAGGGCTGAGTTAAAAGAGCGAGCGGCCAGGCTCAAGGAACGGGGCGTAACGCCGGGCCTGGTCATGATTCGCGTGGGAGAGGACCCGGCATCCGTTTCCTACGTCTCGGGCAAGGAAAAGGCAGCCGAAGAGATAGGCGTCTGGTCACAAACCATCGTCCTGCCTGAGAGCGCCTCAGAGGATGAACTCCTCTCCAAAGTGGAGGAAATGAACAAAGCAGAGCATGTTGACGGCATACTGGTTCAATTGCCATTGCCGAAACACATCAACTCGGATAAAGTACTAAATCTCATCGACCCGGTTAAAGACGTGGATGGCTTCCATCCTGTCAACGTGGGCAAGATGCTAATCGGAGACCCCTATTTCATGCCCTGCACACCGCATGGCGCAGTGGAGTTAATGATCCGCAGCGGCAATTCCCCTGAAGGCAAACACGTAGTCATATGCGGTCGAAGTAACATAGTAGGCAAGCCCCTCATGGCCATGCTGGTGCAGAAAAACAAGCGTGCCAATGCCACCGTGACCGTCGTCCACACGGGGACTAAAAACATGGCCGAAATCACCAGGCAGGCAGATATCCTGGTTGCTGCAATGGGCTCTCCAGAAGTTATCAAAGCAGACATGGTGAAAGAGGGAGTAGTTGTTATCGATGTCGGTGTAAACCGGGTGGGATGGAAACCCAGCAAGCTGGATCCCAGCAAGCAGGTCGCTGACCTCAGGGGGGATGTAGAGTTCGAAACGGTTAAGGAGAAGGCCAGCGCTATTACTCCGGTGCCTGGGGGGGTTGGCCCCATGACTATTACCATGCTTATGGTCAACACGGTAGTAGCGGCTGAACGAAGAGCTGAGCATAAGAAAGGAAGTAAGAAATAAAAGAACAAACTAGGCAGGAGGTTATCATGGCTTACGACGCGACAAAAATGAAAGATTGGCAGATTGCGGAAGCTGCCGAAGAAAACATGCCGACCCCTGATGAGTGGCGGGAAAGACTGAACTTGCAGAAGGATGAGATTATTCCTTACGGGAGACTGTGCAGGCTTGATTTCCTGAAGGTTATTGAGCGTCTCAAGAACAAGCCGGACGGTAAATATGTTGAGGTAACTGCCATTACCCCCACACCATTGGGCGAGGGGAAAACGACGACCACCATGGGTATCCTGGAAGGTATGGGCAAACGGGGTAAGAAGGTGGGCGGTTGTATACGTCAGCCTTCCGGTGGTCCCAGTATGAATATCAAGGGTACTGCTGCTGGCGGTGGCAATGCGCTGCTTATTCCCATGACCGAATTTTCTTTGGGGCTTACCGGCGACATTAACGATATAATGAATGCCCACAATCTGGCCATGGTGGCGCTTACCTCTAGAATGCAGCATGAGCGCAACTACAGCGACGAAGAGCTGGCCAAGCGCAGCAGAATGCGCCGTCTGAACATTGACCCTACAAGGGTGGAGATGGGTTGGATCATGGACTTCTGCGCCCAGAGCCTCAGGAACATCGTAATAGGCCTCGGTGGTCGCATGGATGGCTACCCCATGCAGTCCAAGTTCGGTATTGCCGTGAGCTCAGAGCTTATGGCTATGTTATCCGTTGTCACGGACCTGGCAGACCTGCGCAAAAGGATGGACGAGATTACCGTAGCTTTTGACAGGGATGGCAATCCTGTTACTACCGGCGATCTGGAAGTGGGAGGCGCTATGACTGCCTGGATGCGCAATACAATCAATCCCACCCTAATGTGCACCGCGGAGTATCAGCCTTGCCTGGTGCATGCCGGCCCCTTTGCCAACATCGCCGTAGGACAATCTTCCATCATCGGCGATCGCATCGGACTGAAGATGTTTGACTATCATGTCACCGAGAGCGGCTTTGCCGCCGATATTGGATTCGAGAAGTTCTGGAACGTAAAATGCCGACTCAGTGGCCTCAAGCCGCACGTGTCAGTACTTACGACCACCATCAGGGCACTGAAGATGCATGGCGGCGGCCCCAAGGTAGTGGCTGGTGTACCCCTGCCTGATTCCTACACTAAGGAAGACCTGGGGCTTCTGGAGAAAGGTCTTTCCAATATGCTGCACCACCTCAACACCATCAGGACATCAGGCATCAATCCGGTGGTGTGCATCAACTCCTTCTACACCGACACCAAGGAAGAGATTGCCATGGTGCGCAAGGCAGCCGAGGCGGCCGGGGCACGTTGTGCGCTCAGCGAACACTGGCTCAAGGGTGGTGATGGTGCCCTGGAGCTTGCCGATACAGTTATGGAGGCCTGCGAAGAAAAGAACGACTTCAAGTTCCTTTACCCCGCTGAAGTGAAGCTGCGAGAGCGGGTGGACAAGATTGCCAAAGTGGTCTACGGAGCCGATGGCGTGTCATGGACCCCTGATGCCGAGGCCAAGGCCAAGATGCTCGAGGCCGATTCTAAATATAATCAATACGCTACCATGATGGTGAAGACCCATCTGAGCCTGACACACGACCCGGCCCTTAAGGGGGTCCCCAAGGGATGGACCCTGCCCATTCGCGACGTGTTGATTTATTCCGGGGCGAAATTCCTCTGCCCCTGCGCCGGGACAATCAGCCTTATGCCGGGCACCAGCTCCAATCCGGCCTTCAGAAGGGTAGATGTTGATACGAAGACTGGCAAGGTACAAGGGCTCTTCTAAAGGATGATAGACCGGTCTGGGAAGATAACTTCTGCTTTACGATATTCTCTCCCTCAAGGGAGAGAATAAGGGGAAGTGTACTGGTAAAACTTAAAAGCGTTTCTTTGACGATTGATGGTAAGACAGTAAGAGCTGCCCCAGGTGAAAAGGTCCTGTGGGCAGCTCTGGATAATGACATCTACATTCCCAACCTTTGCGCCATTCGGGAAAGGAGCGAGCCTTTTGCTTCTTGCCGCCTCTGCTTTGTGGAGATAGAAGGTAAAGATGTACCAGTTACAGCCTGCACTACTCCTGTGGCAAAGGGAATGGTGGTTAATACTAAAGGGGCAAAGGCATTGAGGCTAGCCCACACCGCTTTGGAATTGCTCTTGGCTAGTCATCCTGTGGATTGCGCCCATTGTCTCAAAAATGGCTCTTGTGAACTTCAGAAGATAGCCAAGCATCTCGGCGTGAAGCTCAAGACAAAAAGGTTCAGGAAAATCCTGCCTGAACTACCCATAGACTCTAGCAGTCCCCTGTTCATCTATGACCCCAACAAATGTGTGCTCTGCGGCAGATGCGTTTGGGTATGCCATGAAAAACTAGGCAAAGGAACCATTGGTTTTGCTTACCGTGGTTTCAGGAGGACAGTCACTACTTTTGGCGATGAACCTGTGGGTAAGTCCCGTTGCCAGGACTGTAGCGAGTGCGTTGCCATCTGCCCTGTTGGTGCTCTGGCTTTCAAAGCCCACTAGCCAGACTTAACCTAGTCTCTCCTTATTCTACAGCAAGCTCAATCTTCACCAGCTCTACAAGGTGGTCTCGACAACTGCTGTTTTAGCCTCAATCACGGTTCTCGCTGACCTAAAGCTGGACTGAATTATAATAACCTTCACCTCCATCGTCACACGCTGCCTTTTTTAGACAATTTGACACGTGCTATACTAGTGGTTAGGATTCTGGAAAACTAGACTATGACTGTGCCGGTTAGTCGGGAGTTGTAACACCCGCCTATTAAAGCTAAAGGAGGAAGCAATGTTAGAGGTATTTTTAACTGAAGAGCACAAAAAGTTCAGACACGAGGTTCAGGAGCTGGTCAAGAGCATACCACGGCAGCTTATACTGGACATGGATGCCGATAAAATCGAGTTCCCCCACGAATTTGTCAGGGAAGCTGGTAAGAGAAAGCTATTGGGTATCAGGTTTCCCAAGAAATACGGCGGCAGAGACCTGAAATGGGTTGACGAACTCATCGAGGTAGGGGAGGTCATGAAGCTCGGGGTACCTTTCACCTGTCTCGTCTCAGTTACCTCCATCGTTGGAGAAGGCCTGAATGTCTTCGGGACCGAGGCCCAGAAGGAGAAGTACCTTAAACCATTAATCGCCGGTACACAATGGGCTGGCGAAGCACTCACCGAGCCAAGAGGCGGTTCTGATTTCTTCGGCGCCACCACTGTGGCTAGAAAGAAAGGAAATCACTATTACCTTACTGGACAGAAGCGCTTTGTCGTTGGTTCTGAGGGCGCCGATTTCTTCTTGGTATTCGCCGTCACCAACCCCGGCGCCGGCCGTGACTCACTCAGCGCCTTCATCGTTGAGAGGGATATGGGCGTGGAGGTAAAGCATGTCTACGGCTTGATGGGCTCCCGGGGGACTGGCACAGGTAGATTGGTCTTCCGCGATGTCCCTGTGCCAGAGGAGAATCTGGTGGGGAAGGAAAACGAAGGGGCAAAGGTATTCTACAAATTGATGGTGCCGGAAAGGCTGCTCTCAGGCGGAGTGGCTGGCTCCAGAGCTATTCTGGAATTGGTCGCCCGATATGCCAACAAACGGAAGGCCTTCGGCCAGACCATACGGAATTTTGAAGGAGTGAGCTTCAGGATAGCCGACTGCATTACCAAGCTCGATGCTGTGAGTGCCCTGGCATACGCCGTGGCTAAAACG
>Ga0209977_10000923_pt1 | contig 12334 bp, 27 predicted proteins | sample SumtaG_2_FD_183113 | JGI IMG/M metagenome (GOLD analysis project Ga0209977, IMG submission 183113) | Deep subsurface microbial communities from Indian Ocean to uncover new lineages of life (NeLLi) - Sumatra_00607 metaG (SPAdes) (version 2) | ecosystem: Environmental > Aquatic > Marine > Oceanic... | reverse complement strand
TCGAGGTCGGAATGAATTTGTTTACTGATCCCGATGTTTGAAAAGTCGGTTTTTAGTTTGGACACTACGTAGGCGGCGGCGTATTCTATGTCTTCAAGACTCCTCGCTTCTGAAAACTCTGTCAGGATCGGAATGATGTCGGCTAAGACACTTTTCGGAAAGCCGTCAAGATGTCGATAGATCAGCACCCGCCAGCATCCGAGATCCTCTTCTCCGTTATCATAGAAACCAAGCTGGCATCGTACACTCATTTTTTCTCACGTCTCCTTTTTAGTTTGCAGTAAGCACAACCGCAGTCCTGTGGGTGATAAAATATCGGCTTTTCTGGACCCACTTTGAAACGAATATCCACTCTTTCGCTGATCTTATCCAGCACTCGCTCTAAGCTCTCAAGATTCTGTTCTCCCACTATGAATTTGATACTTACCTCGCTTCCGTCTTCCATGAAAAGCTCGCACAGTTCAACGTCGAGTTCACGACGGATTTTAGTTAAAAATCTCAGCCCGACATTGCCCGTCGTTGTAGCTTCAATCTTGGACAGATGATCGGGCGACATTCCGATCCGTTCGGCGAGCTCCGTCTGCTTCAATCCTTTTAATTGCCGATACCGCTTGATGTTCTTTGCCAGAATCTCCAAATCAGTCATTTTTTCCTCCTGATAATATAGCTGTTAATTTGTAGCCAGTTTATAAAAAGCAATATCGCTCCGCATTCATCGAAGCTCAGGGGTGAATTATCTTTGTTGAATTTCCAAATTATGCGTTGATTTCTAACTCTCATTTTACTAAAATTCAACTGACGTTTGATTTCGGTCATTCGTTGTGGGTCGGTTTGCTTCACGGCGTCCGGCCCTCTTTTTTTCTCAATCAATTTTAACCTCCTTTGTTAGGGAATCACTTCCACAATTATGGTTTCTGATAAAGCTGAAAGCCAGGGGCTTATTTGAAGGATAGGACTGCCTGCACCAGAAGCGACCAACCTATAAACGGTCGTTCTCTCGGGGCAGATTTCCATCGTCCCTGTTTTTTCCACCACCACGACTCCCGGCGAGAGCCTGTGGGCGCCATCATCGCAAAACAACAGCACCTTCCAAGTGTTGACGGTGCTCCAGGAGAGCGTGGAAGACCCGCCGTATGATATCTGGCTCGGACTTGCTGTGAAGTATTCAATGGCGGGAAGAAGGATCTCTTCCGGTATGTCCGGAGATACCGGCGATTTGCAATAAGCAAAGATAAAAATACAAATCAATCCCAGAATTAAAAATTTAACTCTCATCATACCTCCTTAAGAAAAAGCTTTTATAACATCTTCCCTGGTCTTGGTCGGTTAGGCCAGCCAGACACAATGAACCATATAATTACCACCCAACTAATAACTGGAACAAACATAATAAAAGCCCAAGTCCAATCCTTCCCGATAATTTTGAATAGCTTAAACCATAGAAACCACCAACCAAAGCTGAATGTTATAAGAATGACAAACGGCATAATGACTTCAAGGTCCATTTTATCCTCCTATTTTTCATACTTAGTGAACGTCTGCCATAGACCGGCAAGGCAAATAAAAAGAGTGAAGATCAAAAACAGGTCTTGAATCATTCTTTTGCCTCCTCCTTCAATGCTTCCGGCCAATCCTCCTCTTCCAATTCTGAGGGTTCAAGACTCTGGTCTGCGGGAACATCAAAAACAGCCAGGATTCCATTTGAGTTTCTAAGAACGGCATAACAAGTATCATCGATATTTTCGATTCCTGATAGTCCGGCATTTGGTTGAATAGCATTATCTCCCTTAGACTTAAAATAAAATTCAAAGGCTCTTTTAAGCTCTTCTTCCATCTTTTATCACCTCCTTTTTTTAATAAATTCATGTGGGTGAGCTAATCCTCCACGCTGATGTTCCTTTAATTCTCTACAATCAATGCAATATTCTGATTTTATCCATTCTTCGTGTGTCATAATACATCCACATCCATCACACTTAATAAATCCCCATCCTTCGTCTCCTCCGCTCATTTTTTCTCACCTCCCTTTTTTAAATTCCTTGAGAATTAATTCCAATGTTTTGATATAGTTTTCGCAAGATTTCACAACCCCCAGGATGCTTGATTTTATCATTAGTATTCCTTGATCAGGGATTTTGCTTTCAGAAAAGTATATGTCTGTTTTCTCATAAGTCTGATTTAATTTCTTTACGAATCTTGTCTCCTGTTCAATTCTCTCTTGTAGGATGTCAATAAAATCTTTTCTATTCATTCCTTCTCACCTCCCCTGTAGATATATTTCAAAAAAGCTACCCCTGTCCCAGATTGCTCTCAGAACGCCATACAGCCACGTTCTCGCTGTCCGAGTGCTGTGGCATGCAGGTCCTACAGGGAGCGGACCTTCTTGATCCCTCGCTTGATCATTTGCTGATACGGATAAGTGGGTTTCGACTTTCCCAGCAGCCAGCGGTCGATCTGCCGGCCGGAGCAGCCGATGAACCTGGACATCGTTTCGCAGCTAAAGCCCTTCTCTTCCATGACCTTTCGAAGGTCTTCTATCAATTCCATTTTTATCTCCTTCCTTAACATTATTTAAATCCTTCCGGTCTTTCCGTTCCCTCAAGTATGGAATTAAAAAACTTTTCTTCCGCTGTAATTCTTTTCCTATCCTGGTGCTTGCAGTAATCCCATTCGTCGGGTTCTTGCCCTGGACAATTCTTTTTCAGTTTGCAGTTGTCGCACATTGCCCGGATGATACAAATCCGAAAAAAATCCAAACCTTCTAAGTTTTCTGGATATTTTTTCACAAATGACCTCCTTAAAATTATTGTCAAAGATAGAATAATAGGAAAATAACCGACATTTGTCAAGTGGGAGAAGATGAATTGGGGGGTGATTTTTAGATGTTTTGGCTAGCCGTTTGGGATGGGTAGTTCGGGGGCCAGCCATTCCAACTAGCCCCCGCGTGCAACTATGGGTAAAAGTAGAACCCGCGGGGATTAAGGGTATTTCCCCGCAATGGGCAAATCGTTATTTAGTGGCTTTCTTTTTTACGGACTTCTTTGCTTTCAGTTTCTTGTTTTCTTGCTCCAGCTTATTCATTTCCCTTGATAAAAAACTCAACGATGATTCCAGTCTTTGATTTGTTTCCCTTAAGAAGTCGCAGTCCGCTTTCAACTTTTTATTCTCCATTCGCATGAGAGCGAGAGGGTTGGCAGGTGGGTGGGAGCGCGGGCGCGATTCGTGTTGGACTCCGAAAGGCGTGCCTTCCTCATCGGCCCTTTTGCGGTTGGCCCTTTCAACTTTTGCCATTTGTCCTTCATTCATTATTTACCTCGCGTGGGGAGGTTTGAGGGCGGCTAACCGACCGCCCCGTCACCCAAGTTTTTCTCATAAGGGAGGTGGAGTAAACCCCCCGTATAAAGATGGAAAAATTCATAGCTTTTTTTTGGACTCCCGATTATCTAGCCTCGAAGAACGCATCCGGGAGTGAAGGCCAGTCATCTATGTCATCGATCCTCACGTTCTTTTCAATCTCATCGGCCTCACCTAAACTGAGCATCTTGCTTTTTGCCACCTGCTTTTTGTTTGGATCCTCCTTTTTCACCTTGGCTTTAACCACTGGCGGTTTATATCCGGGGACGTATTTATTTAAACTTGGCCAAGGGTTTGATTCTTCCTCATCCTCGGCACCAATCGCGTCAATCTTTTTTTCCAGCCGGCTCAGTTTGACCTGCACGGGATCATAATTATCCTCATCATCGGCCTCTTCCTTTTCAATTTCCTCTTCCTCTTCAACAACCTCCTCGGCCATGGGTATGTGCATGGAAGGATAATTGTCGTTGGGATCAATCACTGCCTCTTCCACCTCTTTTTCCAGCTCCACTCCCGCACCCTGCGCGCATACACGAGCCAATGTGCGTACGGCATCCAGCATCGAATCTGGCATTTCATTTTTGTAAATTTCCAGCTCCTCTACAGCTGCCACAATCTCCGCTCGCTCGGCCTTTTCTAAACCCACATCAACGCCCAAAAACTTGGCCACAGCTACAGTAAGCTCATCATCATCATCGGACTTTTTTAGCAGCCAGGTTTTGCGGTTTGCGGGTGCTCCGACGATGGAGATTTTCTCGATTTTTACCGTTGTTAATTCACGCATTTCAATTCTCCGGAGCTCGAGCCGATCCGTATGGCGAAAATCCTACGAGCTCATTTTTTGAGATTTTATCCCAAACGTCATCGTCATCGATCGACAACGTTAAAACCCAGGCCCCTTTTTTAACTTTGATGCCGAAAATTGCGATGTCGTTTTTGTCCACCACAAACGATTCCAGCACTTCAAACTCATACTCCTCACCTTCGTGATTTATGTCGAAAACGAAGCTCCCACGGTCCAGCCAAGCCCTCGCCGTTTTTTTCAACGTGGCCGTCTTGACCCAATCTCCTTGAGTGTCCACATAGGGATTATCTTCCAGCTCCGGCGGGGTTCCCTGCATGACGATTCCACTCACGATTTGCTCGTCTTCTTTTTTGGAAATATAGAAAAATTTCATACTAGGCTCTCTTTGCTATAGCGGTCTAAAAGATACTTATTTACGAAAATCGCCTGCTCGGCCGTAACCTTTTTCCGTCCAGCAAAAAGCGCAGCGATGTAGGACTCGCTCCACGCCCCGCCGAAACTTGTGAGGTCGGTTGCGAGTGTGGAATTGCTGTAGGATTTCTGCGTTTTATAAACACGCAAACGGTATAGCGCATTTTGGATTTTTGGTAAATTCATTTTGCCCCCTTTTCTGCCCATGTGGCAAATGTTAGCGACGTGAGCTCACTGATCTTTTGGCGATCGGTCAGATTAGCCAGCAAAATCTTGCGAGCTGCGGGTTTATAGAACGTGATTGCCACGGCTTCGTGTATGTGACGATCCCACGTTTTCACCAAAGCTTCGCAATCTCGCTTCACTCGTTCGACTCGCTTCAACAATTTGTCAATCGGTTCCACCATCTTTTCGCGAGGAAGCCATCCTCCAGACAACCACCTGTAAACCTGCTGTCTGCTAACATTCAGCATGGCTGCAACAACGCCAATACCAATGCCATAGTCCACCACGACCTGGAGAGTATCGGTCGCCAATTTTCTTCGTTCGTCCGTCATAATGTTACATCCTTTTCACGTAACATAAGGCAAAACTTTACAAATTGCAAGGATTATTTTTAAAGGGGGCAGGCTACTTTTTCTTTCCGCCGTCGGCCAAACGCGTATCCCCTCGCTGCCTTTTACCACCACCGCTAGAGCCAACGACCCATGCTCCATCTGGTTCCGGCTTCGCCTTCACTGGCTTCAACGACGCACCATGGCCGGCCCAGTCCGGCCCAACGTCCTCCTCCAGCGCACAGAGCACACAAGCGCCGGCCGCAGCGTTTATAACATCATCATGGCCGTGAAAATTATCAATCAAATCCTTACCTCCCACACGCACTTTTCGGTCCAGGCTCTTCAGCTGGGAGATGAGACGGCCGTTGTCCAGGAGCTCCACTTTCCCGTTCAGTAGCAGTGGCAAAAGCTCAAGGTAAAGCTCGGATTTGGTCCGCTTACTATTTACGATATCGATGCCCTGCGTCTTGAACGGCGACACTACGAGTTCGCCGGCATAGCGGTCGGCCACAGCCTCATGCAAATGATAGCTTTTGATAGTTTTTGAGAACTCTTCGATCACGGACTCTGGCTTGAATGGAGGACGTCGCTCCAGTGCACAGTCCAGCACTATCTTTTCTTTCTCACGATGGGAAATGCCGAGAGTGAAGGAATCACTGCGGCCGCCCGAAGCATCGATGAAGGCTTGATACACAATGCCCTCGCGGTACGCCAAACCATGCCGAGCGTGTGCCACGCAGCCGTCGATTATGTCCGGGTCGCAGTAGTTGCTCGTATCCGCTCTAAACTGACCGCCGTATTCTGAGGCGGCCGACACCGGGTCGCGTGCAAACGCCTTGGCAATCTTTGCCTTATCGAAAGTCGGATTCATGCGCTCCGTCGGCGCCAACCAAACCAAAGGCCCGCCTTCTTTTCCACGATATTTCATAACTTGATCATACAAAAAACCGGACTTCGCATATGGTGAAGAGATGCCAATCATCAGCCCGCCACGCACAAGCCCGGGTCTCAGCGCCCTCACAATCTCAACATCGGGTATGGCCGCCTCTTCATACCTCCAAAAAGCCAACTCTTCCAGGATGCAAGCGATAATTGTATAGCCACGAGTGCTGCGAAAAGAGGCCGGCTTCACGCTGATCACAATTTCATTGTTAAGCTCGATCTCATCGGCTTTCACCTTCTTTATCATACGCCGAAATGACGGCTGCAAATCCAACAGCGAGATAATTTTCCCTTGTATGATACCAGCTTGAACCTTGTTCGTTGCAATAACAAAAACATGCCCCTTCTCACCTTTTGACAGAATGGACGTCCAATCCTTGAACAACGCCATGTAAACAGCTATCAAACTCACTATCGATGACTTGCCCGAGCGTCTCCCCGCGACCACATAGCTCTCCTCGTATGGCTCAAGAGGCCATTTCGGGGTTTCCGACAACTCCTTAAATGTAGCTAAATCGCCGCTAGAGGCCCCTGACAGCGCAAATAAGGCCCGCAAGTACGTAATCCATGCCTCCCACGTAGTTAAATCCGTAAACCACGGCTTAAAGAGTTTATCGCTTTCAACAGTTTCGACGATGTTCATGGCCTCTTCTCCCCCTTTTTCTTGTCGTATTCATTGGCAATCTGCAACGGAGTCAACAAACTCTCGGCATCCTCCTTCCGCTCTATCCCCAACATCCCGCATATCTTCACTATCGAATTAACATAGCTGAGATAATTCTGCGGCATAACAGGAATCGCCCCTATTCCTTCCGCAATCTCGGCCGCTGTCTCCTCAATGCATCGGCAAAGTCCTTCGATCAGAATCAGCTTGTTGAGCAGCACAGTCTGACCCGCGCTCATGTCCGCTTCACTGCCCGCTATATCCTCGATGTATGCCTGCCTCAGCCATGTCAGGTAGCGTTCGATATTCGCTCTCTTGTTGGGTAGCTTTCCTGTCCTGAGAAAGGTATATCCTCCATGCCTCGGTTTCGGTCCCGGCCTCAACTGCAAATCATCCGGTCCGGAGTTTTTATTGTTAGCCATTATTCACCTCTTTTTAATTCATCCTGTTTAGCCGTCCATGTTACCATTATTCGGCTCTATCTGTCCCACAAAAGAGCGGAATAGGCCGGTAATTATTCCATATGGGGTAGCCATCCTTTTCTCCGCAAAAAGTGAGAACATATGGTCACGAATTTGGACAGCCCTCTCTTATAATTTCCTCTTTATATGAGGTAAGTGAGAGGGTGGCCCAGGGATACACAATCCCTGTGCCGGGGCTGTTTATCATGGGAATCCGAGACACTCGCCGCTCTATCTACTCACGCACTTATTAGCCCTCTTCTTTTCTTTGAAGGAGGAGCTTACCCAAAAGGAACGTCCTCACTTGCCTTACTCCCCTCTTCTGGTTTAGGCTTCTTCTCTTTCTTGGCTATGTAGAGGATGAGGTCTGGTTGTTTATTATTTGGCTCTTTGTACTTATTGGGAAATAACAATAGGTTAGTACTGTAGGTTAGTGATCCTGAGTAATAGGTTTTGCCATCGGTTGCTTGTTGCTTCCAAAGTCCGCACAATTTAAACATTGTTTTTTGATCTTCACCATTGCTCACGGTTTACCTCCTTTTTTTTTACCGGCAAGGAGCTCATCGATTTGTTTATCAAAGGCTTCCTCGCCGACGGGATATTTAGGCGGCTTGGCTCTTTCTTTTTTCTTCTTAGGCAGAATTAACTCCTGCGGCACGGCCGTGGCTTTTGTTGCTCTTTTTATTATCCTGTCCAATGGTGTCATTTTCATTTTTCGGGTCGCTTAAAAATCTACACCTTAAATCACTCTCTTTAAAACCTTCAAAGTCAAAATCTCCTCTCTTTAATATCTCCCTTATATCTTAGGTAGTTGTTAGGACCATAGAAGAAGAGGCGGTGTCGGGACACATTGTACGGACAGGTGTCGGGACACATCAATGCTTAACTCCTTTATTTTCAAGATACTCTCTTGCACGGCGATGCATGTCAGATGTATTGTTTCGCTGCATCTCGTTGCATGTAGATGTAAGGTCTCGTGCAGATTCTGGTTGTTCTTGCTTTTTATCCTCGGCTTTTTTCTGGCATTTTTTTGTGTATTCATCGGCTTTGTCAATGATGTCCGAATAGTAAAGATAAATTTCTCCCTTGCCGATTGAGACAGTGAGGATTTTATCTCCATGAAGAAGGCGCAGCATTTTCCTTATCAAGCGAGGATCTTTAATCATTGGCTGGAAGTGAGCATAAAATATCGAGGTCTTGAATTTGTAGCAACCAGGACACCAGAAATTAAATCGTTCTGTGAGCAGGTCATTAAGGTGATCCCAGAAAAAGATGCCTTGAAGGCCATGCCTTTGGTAAAGCTCAGCAACGTGGCCTTTTCTGTGTTCGTCCGCGTCGCGCTTATGCCATTTCACCCTATTGGACTCCCGCTTTCCACGAGGGCCTCAACGTCTTCTTTTTTAAATCTCAGGGTGCCCACTTTTAAACCGCTGGGTCTAAATCCCTTGAGCTTGCCTTTTTTGACCCACCAATAAACGGTCGCATGCGAGACTTGAAGCATCTCTGCGACGTCTCTGATGGTTAGGTATTTTTGCATTATATTGCTCCTTTTTAAACAAACCTTAAAAGATTTGTAACAAAAAATGCAAGTGTTTTTTTAAAAAAGTTTTGGTGGGATTAATAAATGGGGCCAGTCCCCATTTTAATAAAAGGTGGGCTTGACGAATCAAGCCCCTACGGAAAAATAAGGCGGCGGCAGGAAGAACGCAAAAACCTGCCACGTCAGCAAAAGGGGGTTAATGGATGGGAACCATTAAAGGTGGGTACATTCTTTTTTTTTACCGCCTTCATTTGACAAGATTAAGATTCCTGAATGCTTGGATAATTGCTTCTATTACTTTAACATTTTTATCAGAGACAATAATATCGATTCTTAACTTTTGCGGATTCTCCATTAGCAGCTCTTCAATGGCGACATCCAATTCCCTGCAAATGTTTATCAGATATTTCATTCCGGGATTCTCATATTTGCCCAGCTCAATTTTCGAGATGCTATCCTGTGATAGCCCCACTCGCTCCCCCAGCTGTTTTTGCGTCAAGCCTTTGAATTGCCTATGGCGTTTGAGATTTGTTGCTAGTATCTCGCTTTCTTTCATCCTTGTCCTCCTCCACGATTATCAGTTCAACCGGCCAGAAGTGGCAGGCCGAACAGGTATAATATTTCTGCTTTGGATTGTGCGGGGATGCCCCGCCGATTACCGGCGCCCCGCAGCATTCGGATACTCTTTTTCTTTTGCTCATTTTCTTCTCCTGATGATAAATTTGTTTTTTTGCAGCCAGGAAATAAAAAGCAGAATTGAATCAGCCTGGTCGAAGCTCAAGCCCCCATATTGTCTGCTGAATTTCAGAATTACTTGTTGATTTCTCACACGCATTTTACTAAAATGCAAACGACGTTTGGCTTCGGTCATTCGTTGGGGGTCGGCGTGCTTCACGGCTGCTGGCCCTCTTTTTTTCTCAATCAATTTTTCACCTCACTTTAAATGTATTTAATTTGGTCGGCCGTGGCAAGACCCGCCGACGGAATTTTAAATTGAGCGTCAGCGGGATGCTTGCCGTCACGGCCCAATTAAGGGCGCCCTGGACGACGCTTGTGCGCATTCCAAGAAGACCTTGATCGAACCGATACCGCACATTAAGCTGTCCCCATTCCTGCTGTGGCTGTGCTGACAGCATTACCCACCATCGCTTAACGTGAAGGGTGCCGGTGAGGTTTATGTGGCCGTCATAAGTATGGACGTAGGCATTCCATCTTCTCGCACGGTAGCCCAAACGGAAGCTCAGGCGGTCTTCCCTATTTTGGAAAAAAGAAGAAGCGCCTAGGTTAAATTTGCCCAACGTTGTGGAGGCGCCGGCCAGCAGGCGATTGCCTCCTGGCCCAAACTCTGTGCTCAACCTCAAATGTACGGGAACGATAGTCACCAGATCACGCATGACCACCATGTCGCGTATAGTCCACATCGTACCAAACGCAGTGCCTCCTCCGCAGTCGGCAAACAGCACCACACGGCCTGTGATGCCAATGGCAGTGGTGGCAAATTTGACGCTCTGGCCAGGTAGTAAAAGTCGCCGTGTGGCCACGTACTGGCGCTCGCCAACATAAAAACTCAGCTTTGTAATATAAGCGATGGTGCCGGTGTTTTTGAGCGTGGCGTGGAGGTTGTTATTTCTGTATGTGCAATCCTCAAATTCGACGTTGCTGACGCCACCAGGAGCAGTGATAACGATGGTGCCCGCGTAGCGTATTCGCACGCGCAACATGCCAATTTTTTTACGCGCAATCGGTTGCACCACATAGCTGGCATGATAACTGCCCACAACGTTTTTTGGCGTCCGCATCCGATAGCCAATTCGTATCGTCGAGTGCGGTTGAATGTTTACATACTCCTCGTTGAAAGTGAGCCATTTTGTGGCACTGCGCGTGGCTTTAGAGTGTGTGGGAAAGATGCGAAAAGCTACCACTGCCGAGGTGGGATTGGTGACGGCTATTTGGCCTTTGACGAGGCGTCCTGGCTTTGCCTCGTGCATTTGAATCATCTGCGCCACAGTAACCTGCCCAGCAAGCGGTAGGGTTAGAACGAGGGCGACAAGGGTCGCCCTCCAAAAGTGCTGTATCATATTGCTGCGAGCGTGAACGTGAGCGTGCCTGTGTATGTGCCAGGAAGTTCTTCAGCCATCGATGTTGAGTAGTTAAAATTGATGTTGAAGTTTGTCCAGCACAGCTCGCTGATGATAAAGGGCAGACTCTCTTCATAAGGTGCGAGTATTACTCCGTTCGTCTGGGGGCTACTATTCCCAAGAAAGCCCGCAGGGTCTGAGTTAATCGTGAAGTGGCCTACGTGCGGGGGAGTGGGAAGAAGTTCTGCTCCTGAGGGGCCGAGGAGTGGGTCGAATATGTAAGTAAGAGCGACAGCACCACCCGCATTTCCTGGGTCAATACCTATCACTCGCCCGTACTCTCCCACATCTTCAAACACCCAATAGTGGGTGCCGTATTCGAGCGTTGTCCACGTTGCCGGTTGCGTGTCCACCGTCAGGCCCATCGGTCTATACGGGAAGTCAATATCCATGGGGATCATTTCCAGCTGTTGCGTCACGGCCACATCAGCGCCCACAAAAAGCAGGCTGGCCACAGCCAGGTACAAAAAAATTCTTTTAATCATCTAATCCTCCTAGCTTTGATTGTCTAAAATAACGCATGGCCCACGCATGCCCGCAGCCAAGCTCTAGGCTCCTGGCCATAGCCTCTTTTTTCTGTCGCTATTGCACCTCCTCCATGAAAACCTGCCATAGACCGGCAAGGCAAATAAAGAGAGTGAAGACCAGAAATATGTCTTGAATCATTTTTTCACCTCTACCCCTGTCCCAGATTGCTCTCAGGACGCCATAGAGCCACGTTCTCCCATGTCCGAGTGCTGTAGCATGGCGGTCCTACAGGGAGCGGATTTTTTTGATCCCTTTTTTGATGAGCTGTTGATAAACGAAAGTCGGTCTTGACTTTCCCAGCAGCCAGCGATCTATCTGTCGAGCGGAGCACTGGATAAAAATGGCCATCGTACCGCAGCTAAACCCCTTCTCTTCCATGACTGCTCTTAGGTTTTCTATCAATTCCATAATCATCTCCTATTGATTTTTGTGGCTATAGTAAGGTAGGCAAATAACCGACATTTGGCAAGTGGGAAGGGGGGTGATTTGGGGGGTGATTCTTTAGCTGTTTTGGCTAGCCATTAATGGGTGATTTGGGGGCCGACCCGACATCGACCCCCGAGCACAACTATGAATAAACGGGCCGTTGCGAGGTCAGGGTTTACCTCGCTTGGGCAAATCGTTATTTAGTGGCTTTCTTTTTTACGGACTTCTTTGCTTTCAGTTTCTTGTTTTCTTGCTCCAACTTATTCATTTCCCTTGATAAAAAACTCAACGATGATTCCAGTTTTTGATTTGTTTCCCTCAAAAATTCACAGTCCGCTTTCAACTTTTTATTCTCCATTCGCATGAGAGCGAGAGGGTTGGCTGGCACGTGCGAGCGCGGGCGTGATTCGTGTTGAACTCCGAAAGGCGTGCCTTCCTGCTCGGCCCTTTTGCGATTGGCCCTTTCAACTTTTGCCATTTGTCCTTCATTCATTATTCACCTCGTGGG
>Ga0209977_10000921_pt1 | contig 12344 bp, 8 predicted proteins | sample SumtaG_2_FD_183113 | JGI IMG/M metagenome (GOLD analysis project Ga0209977, IMG submission 183113) | Deep subsurface microbial communities from Indian Ocean to uncover new lineages of life (NeLLi) - Sumatra_00607 metaG (SPAdes) (version 2) | ecosystem: Environmental > Aquatic > Marine > Oceanic... | reverse complement strand
GATTATATAACTTATCTACTCATGTATTGGCAAGTTATGTAATAGCTCGAAAAGGTCTGGGGTTTAAGGAAGATCTTCCAGCCATCTATAAGTGGTTGCTTGCACAAGTCGGGGACGTCATAAAGCCCCGTTTGAAACCAAGCAGTCCCTACTATAGATGGGCTAAACTTCATGACTTTTTCAAGCACAGCGGGATAACTTCCTTCAAGACTTCCGAAGTAATGATTAAAGCATTACTAATGAAGCATGTCTTGAACTCGGTGACGAGCGAACAGCCTGATAACCTTAGGGCTGGTCTTTCCTCCACAGGAAAGGTTGATAATTGGCATAAATTTTGGAATTTTATAGAAATTACCAATTTTTTATAAATAATTAGAAGGTTAGACTACAAATTTGAAATAGAATTAAAGAAGTTTTCGGATAGACTCAATCGAATCTTCCGCAACCTTATAAGGGTCTTCTTCCCATATTTTTTCATTAAACAATTCAAGTGAGAGCCATTTATCATAGCCGATCTCTTTAAGTTTCTTTACAAACATCTCAAGGTTAAAAAAACCATGGCATGGAAGCACTCTGTGGGTATCTTGTAGCTCGTTAAATGGTTTTTCAATGGCGTCATTCATATGAATTAACCATAATTTATCAAGGGGAATGGTTCCTAACTCATTGACCGAGTGCTCCCCTACAAAAAAATGAAATGTATCTATTATTAATCCCATCTCGGGCAATTCTTCGCTTTCAATTACTTTTAAGGCCATATCTACTTTTCGAACGGAACAATTTGGAAACCCAAGTAGTTCAAATCCGAGTTTAAAACTATAGTTATCTGCGATTTTAGCAATAACTTTCAACCGCTCAACTGTTTGAGAAATAATTTTTGATTCTGGTATAGTTGGATCATCAAGAAAACTTGGAACTGCAATAATTATATCGCAATTAATTTGTGTTCCAATCTCCATTAATTTTTCTGTATAATTTAAGATTTCTTGAAATTCCTTTTCTGAACATAATGAGAATAATTCAATCGCGTTAAACGTAATACATTCTAAATTATTTTCTCTTAATAATTGATTCAAATCTTCTACTCTATGTGTTCTTAGATAATCAAAAGTTTCATCTCTTCTTAATTCCACGCCTTCAAAACCCGCCTTTGCAATTGCCTCCAAAAAAATATTCATTGGAGTTTTCATTAGTGTTGCTTGATTAACTGCTAATTTCATAGTTCAATCTCTTCTCTTTTATTTTCCATAGACTTTTTTATTTATTAACTAAAAAAAGTTAGAAAAGTTATCCATAAGATTGGATAATTTTTTTATTAATATGGTTTTTTCTTAATTTGAATGAGTAATAAAACTGTTGAAATAAACTTAACTGGAATCGTTCAAGGTGTTGGTTTTCGTCCATTTCTCTACAATTTAGCCAGAGAATATAGCTTAAATGGATATATTTTGAACCGAGGAAATGCGGGAGTTCGATTAGTATTACAAGGAGAACCTAAAAAAATAGATGAGTTTCTTAAAAAAATCAAAGAAAAAAGTCCAGCAATATCTTATATTGAAAATATGGATGTAAAGGATTTAATCACTGAAGAAATATATGAAATTTTAGAAATAAAGAAAAGTGAGTCTGGGCGAGGCATAAGTTTAACTTTACCACCTGATATTGCGATGTGTAATGAATGCTTAAAGGATATGAAAAATTCTAATTTACCAAAGTATTTCAAGTATCCTTTTATTGCATGTACCATTTGTGGTCCTAGATATACTACCGTTACTGAGTTACCCTATGATAGAGAGAGGAGTACTATGATTAGATTTCCTTTCTGTAAAGATGCTCAGCCAGAATCATGTATTAAAGAATATTCTGATTTTAAAAATAAACGTTTTCACGCTCAAACATTTGCATGTTCAGTATGCGGCCCTAATTATAAGCTCTATAACAAATCAAATAATATACTTATTGCTAATCCTATTGAAGATATTTTAAAAGAAACCGCTAGGAGAATAAATGAAGGTGAGGTCGTTGCGGTTAAAGGAATTGGTGGTGTTCATTTAGTTTGTTTAGCAGATAATGATGATGTTATACTCAAACTACGAAGAAGGAAGGGTCAACGTAAATCTAAGCCATTTGCGTTAATGGTTCCAAGCTTAGAGGTAATTGAGAATTATCTAAATATTTCATCAGAAGAAAAAGAACTCCTAACTTCTTTTCGACGTCCTATTGTTTTATTAGAAAGAAAAAATGTGAATGAAGAAATAATTATTAGTAATCAAATTGCTCCAGGACTAAACAATGTGGGAGTTATGCTTCCTTATACTGGTATTCATTATTTGCTATTTGATTATATTGGGCAAAAACCACTGGTTTATACAAGCGGAAACAAATCATATATCCCAATGGGTATAGATAATTCTAAAATTTTTGAGCAATTAAAAGACTTAGCAGATGTGTTTCTCCTTCATAATCGACTAATCCATCAACGAGCAGATGATAGTGTGTTAAGGATCCATGATAATAAGGTGAAATTAATTCGAAGATCAAGAGGATATGTCCCAGAATATTTACCATTACCTTTCGAGGTTGAGCTTCCTGGTGCTCTTGCCACGGGACCGGAATTAGCTACTACTGGTGCTGTTTTAAGGCACAATCGAATTTTTCCAACTCAACATATTGGCAATGTAACTCATCTGGAAACTTATGAATTTTTAAAAGAAGCGTTATTTCATATGAAAAAACTCCTACAGATTAAAGATTCTGAAATAAAATTTATTGCTTGCGATGCACATCCAGTATTTATTACCACAAAGCTAGGTAAAGAATTATCCGACCAAATTAATATTCCGTTATATCCGATACAACACCATTTTGCCCATATATTAGGATTAATGGCAGAAAATAAAATACAACCTGATGAAGAAATTGTTGGTATCAGTACAGATGGAGTTGGATATGGCGATGATGGGAATATTTGGGGAGGAGAAATACTTCTCTGCTCATATAAAAGTTATGAACGGCTTGGTCATTTAGAATATCAGCCTATGATTGGAGGAGATAGGTGTACAAAATATCCAGCTCGCATGGCTGCTTCGATTATTTTAAATACGATGGGCATTGAAGAAGCTATTAAGATATTTGAAAAATTAAAAATATATAACGACTTAGAATATAAAGAAACCGAGTTAGATACGATTATTGCTCTATTCAAGAACGCTGAAAGTAAGTTCCCTAACGAAAATATACCTTTAACAAGCTCAACGGGTAGGATTTTTGACACAGTCTCTTATTTAGTAGGTGTATCAAATATTAAGACATATCGAGGGGAACCGGCTATGAGACTCGAAAGTTTTGCATTAAAAGGGAATCCAAACATGGTAGAATTAGAATTAAATTATTCAAAAAATAATATAATAAAAACCTCAGATTTGATTCTCGATATTATTAAGTTGATTGAAAAATCAAAGAATAAACCAGAAGATATTGCGGCTAAGTTTCAACGAGTATTAGCTTTAGCGTTTGCAGATATAGCAAAAAAATTCGCTGAATTACGAGGAATTAATAAAATAGGATTAACTGGAGGTGTTGCTTATAATTACTCTTTTTCGAAAACGATAAAAGAAGCTGTAATTCAAGAAGGATTTGAATTTCTAGAACATAACCTTGTACCTCCTGGAGATGCAGGAATTAGTACGGGACAACTAATAGGAGGATTATTTAAACATTTGAAATTTTAAATTCTGATTATTTATTTTATATTTGCTTGCTCCCGACAAAACTCAAGAATGTCCTTTACTTCTTTTGCAATAATTTTTTTAGATTTTGAATCCAGGGGGTTCCCATCGAATTTTAAGTAATGATTTCTCAAGCTTTCTAAAGGCCAAATACATATAGGAATTGTTTTGAGTAAATTATTACGAGCATCGAGTTTTTGAAGAGCTTTCAATTTTTCAAAAGATTCCGGGAATTGGGTTATCTCATTATCTCTTAAATCCAAATCCCATAAGGACTCAAGATTCCCAAAGGAATCGGGAAGAAATGTTAACTTATTATTCTCTAAATACAATTTTTGAAGTGATTTTAGTTTTCCAATTGAATTTGGAAGAGATATTAATGAATTATTATCTAAATAGAATTCTTGGAGAGAAAACAGATTTGTAATCGATTCAGGAAGTTCTTTCAGTTTATTTTTTCTTAAATATAATCGTTGTAATGACTCCATTTTAAGTATAGGGTTTAAATTGGATTCTGAGAGTTCTGTTAAATCATTTTGACTTAAATCTAAAGATTCTAACGATTTTAAATTGCTAAGAGAATCTGGTAGTGCTGTTAAATTGTTTTTACTTAACCTTAAGTGTTTAAGTGAGGAAAGACTTCCAATAGAATCAGGCAGAGTTGTCAAACTACAATCTTGTAGATCTAATATTTGAAGAGAGTCTAATCCTAAGATTGCTGTTAATATTGTCTTTGGGATAATCTTAAACTTATTTCCTGCTAAAGATAAAATTTTAAGAGAATCTAAATTTACTATTGAATCTGGCAATGTTTGAAGAATATTGTAATTTAAATTTAATGCTTCAAGTGATTTTAAGTTGCTAATGGATTCTGAGATTGAAGGGATTTTATTTTGACTTAAGTTAAGTTCTTTTAGGGATTTAAGTCCAAAAAATGACTCAGAAAGAACACTTAACTGGTTTTCTCTTAAAATTAGTTTTTGAAGTGATTCCAATTTACCAAAAGATGCAGGAAGGGCTAATAATTTATTAGAACTTAAATTTAATTTTTCAAGAGATTTCAAATCTCCAAAAGAAACAGGAAGAAAAGAGATAAAATTCCATCTTAAGTTAAGTTTTTTAAGCGATTGTAGAACACTGAATTCCTCAGGAATTTCTGTTAATAAATTATAGCCTAAATACAGCGATTTGAGATATTTTAGTTTCAAAATTGGTTCGGGAAATTTAGTTAATCCAAAACGGGCTAATTTCAATTCTATAATATTATTACCTTCAATTTTAATTCCGTAAGCAGTTAAACGTCTATCTTCTATAAGAGGGAGAGTTTTACCTATTATCCCTTCTAAATCCCGTAAAGCCTCTGCTTGGACGGGATCTAAATTGTTAATTATACCCATTCTTTTTCCTCATTTATATTCATGCTAAACTTATAAATAGATATTAACATAATTAAATTCGTGTATATAAGAATTCAAGACGATTTTCCTTAAATATTTGTCTTAAAGTAATCAAGTAATAGAGAAATTAATAATAGAAATCAATAACTATTACAATTATTAACAAATAGATATAATTCTTAGAGGTAATAAAATGATTGATTCAGAAGAACATAGAGAAAATTTAAAAAAGATTGCTAAAAAAATGGAAAGAAAACCACAATCTTTTCCAAAAGACGAGAATGGAGACCCTACAGAAGCATACCTTGAATATTTAAGTCTAATGTATGATCCAGAAATTCTTAAAATTGTTCTACACCTCGAAGTATTTCCAAAAGCCATCTCTCTTTTAAGATTTTCTCGAGAGGTAAATATAGATAAAAAAAAATTGATGGAAACGCTTGAGCCTCTTGCTAAGAGAGGATTTGTAGTAAAGCTAGGAAATTATTATTCATTACCAATGCCATTATTCATCTATGATATGCCTTTTATTCTACAAGAGAATATAAAGAGCGACGATGCAATAAAGTTTGCACAATTAAGCAGAAAATTCTTTGAAGAAGATAAATATTACAAAACTTGGGAAACCAGTCGAAAGGGTATCCCGAGAATGAGAGTTTTAACGGTCAGTGAGGAGATTGAACCCAGAAGAGAAATTATCCCCGTTGAAGAAGTATATAGTATAATAAAGCAAAAAAGTGAATTTGCAGTGATTCCTTGCCCTTGTAGGACAAGAAAAGAAGTTGAGGGGATGAGAAAATGTAAAGATAAATATCCCATCCACAATTGTATTTTAATGGGCCCCTACGCAAAAGCGGTCTTAAATATGGGTGATTCTGATATAAAATCTTCCTCCAAAGATGAAGTAATAAAATTAACTAAAGAGGCTGCAGAATTAGGACTTGTTCATTGCACAGACAATAACGCTGATAATTGTAATATTTTATGTGCATGCTGTGAATGTTGTTGTGGAATGCTAGCTGGTTTAACGAGGTTTGATAATCCTAGGGCAATTGCTAAAGCAAATTATATTAGTACTATAGATGAAGGTGTTTGTACTGGATGCGAAACCTGTCTAGGACGATGTAAATTTGGAGCAATTACAGTTGATAATGCTGCTAAAATCAATCCCGATAAATGTTTAGGGTGTGGATTATGTGCAGTAACGTGCCCTAATGATGCTATAACTATGAAACGGCTTGAGAGAGAAGTAATCCCGGGTTTATAATAATTTTGGAATCCACTTTGGAACATTTTTTTTATATTCTAAATATTCATTACCAAATATTTTTTCAAGATCCTTTTCTTCATAAGAGGCCATTTTATTCATTATTAAGTTTATTAATATCCATGAAATTAAACAGACAAGAGATATTGTCAATTATGTCTTTAATTATGCGTCTGCTGATCACAGCAGAAGGAAAGATTTTTATTTATACTAAATTTCATATTTATATTAAATTTTTTAGGGAATAGATATGAAAAATTCAATTATTAAATCAAAAATTAAGACTATTTTTATTGGATTCATATTTTTAGCTTTATTATTATCACCTTTAGCTATTAATTTGAAAGGAGGGTTTAATGTTTTAGATAGTAATAAAAAAGAAAAGAATATAGATATAATCAATAGTAGAGAATCGCTAAAAACAGCGGATAGTTGGAACATTCCACCTATTTCGATTAACGGGATAAGTGGGTGGGATGGGGCAGCATCTAATAATTGGTGCAACGGTTCAGGAACATTTAATGATCCATATATTATAGAAAATGTGACTATTAACGCGGGCGGAACCCAGAGTTGTATAGCAGTTTCCAATTCTAATGTATATTTTATTATTAGAAACTGTACTCTTTATGGAGCGAGTTCATTTAATGATGCTGGAATTTATTTATCCAATGTTAAAAATGGTCTAATATTAGAAAATAACTGTTCTTTTAATTATCATGGGATATATGGGTTGCAGTGTGAGAATAATACCATCCAAGGGAATTATTGTCATAATAATTCGTACTATGGTATTTATTTAAGATTTTCAGCTATGAATAATACAATAATTGAAAATTATTGTTATAATAATTACTACTATGGACTTCTTTTGGACGGTTTCTCAGGAGCTCCTTGTTTCGACAATAATATCACAGATAATATTTTTAATAATAATGGTTGGTTTGGTGTTTATTTGGAGAGTGCAAATACAACAACCTTCTGTGAAAATATAATTAGATATAATGGATTTAGAGGTGCAACCTATGAGGGTTTGAGGATGCAAAGATGTAATCAATCATTAATCCAAGATAACATTTTTCAAAATAATTCTTATTATGGTATTTCGATGGATTTAGGATGCTTTGACAATAATATCACCAGAAATGCATTTATAGATAATCCCGCAGGAGGTATTGTACTCGCTGATGCAGAAGAGAGGAACCTAATATACTTCAACTACTTTGATAACCCGAGCGCAAGTTTTGAAGCAAGAGATTATGGAAATAATAATCAATGGGATAATGGAATAATAGGCAATTATTGGCAAGATTATGGTGGTGTGGATGGAAATGGAGATGGTATAGGAGATTCAAGTTATACAGACATCGGAGGTGATGCTCCAGCAGACCAAGATAGTTATCCTCTTTTTGAAAGCCCTATGCATAATGGAACTCGTATTCAAATTGACGGAAGAGGAATAGCTTCTCGTAGTTGGGCAGAATTGAAATTACTTAAATGGTGGGTTACGGGTTCAGGAACTAAGATTGATCCCTATGTCATTGAAAATCTTAATGTTGATGCAGCAATAACATTTAGTTGTATTGATATTATATATTCAAGCGACTATTTCATTATTAGAGATTGTATACTTAACAATACAGGTCCAGATCCTTATTCAGGATTATTTATGAGTTGGGTTGAAAATGGAATAGTTAGCAGGAACAAGATGATTAATAGTAATTTTGGCAATGGAATCCGACTTCAATTATGTAAAAATATGACGATAAGTAAAAATACTATTAAAGACAATGCAAATGATGGGATACAATGTGATAGAACAAATAATACCCTTATTCAAGAGAATTATCTAGAAAATAATCGGGTTTCCATATATGTCTATCAGGATTCTCATAACATAACAGTTAAGGACAATATCGCTAATTTGAGTACACTAAGCGGAATGTATGTGCAAACTGATAGTACAGATAATTCAATAGAGTTTAATGAGTTTATTTATGCTAAGGGGGCGGGTAATTCTTATGGAATTGTTATTTCTACTAATACCCATAGGAACAACTTTTCTAATAATATCATTTTGAATAATACACATGGTATTTATATGGGGAGTAATTGTGATAATAATAGCTTTTGGAATAACAGAATAGAAAATAGCAGCACTATTGGCGTATGGATAAAAAATATTACTACAGGATGTGAAAATAATCTATTTTATAACAATAGTTTTTATAATCCAGGTGTAAATGCCTATGATAATGGAACTGTTACATTATGGAATCTTGGAAACTTAGGTAATTACTGGCATGATTACTTTAGTGCTCAAGGAGGAGTTGATATAGCTCCCGAAGATGGTATTGGTGACACCCCTTACAATATAACCGGTACACAGAATAGTCAAGATCTTAATCCAGTTTGGGATGACGGTGATGATAATGGTCCAACAATTAATATTACTTCTCCAGGCAATAATACGGAATTCACTAATCCTCCAACGGTTCAATTATCATTTTATGATTATTATAGTGTAAATGCAACTTGGTATAAATACGTAGGATTTTCAGGAAATATCAGTCTTATTGGAAATTTCTTAATAATTAATCAAACTATATGGGATCTAATAGGAGAAGGAAAAACACTAACAATTCGGTTTTTTGCAAATGATAGTTCAAGCCATTTAACCTATAAAGATTTAATCATAAGGAAATATGACCCATCAGTTTCTACTAACGATAAAGACGGAGCACCTATTAATGAAAATGTATTAATCTTAATAGTTATCGGGATAGTTTGCTCCGGAGCGGTCTCCGCGGGAGTTCTTATAAGAAAAAAGAAAGCATCTGGAAAACAGAGTACCTTGAGCACAAGAAAGAAGACTCTGCCTCCATCAACAATAAAACCTAAAAAACCTATAACACCTAAAGCTGATATTAAAGGTAAGAAGCCTAAGAAATCTGATATCGCAGCACCTTCCGCCGCAGCATTAACAGCTCGAGAATTAGAAGAATTAAAAGAAACTGAAGAGGAAGTCGGCGTAGAAAAGAAACAATATATTTGCGTTGTCCACAAAGGGCCTATAGACGCAGATAATGTATATTTATGTCCCGATTGTCACACGCTTTACTGTACAAAATGCGCAAGAGTGTTAAAAGAAAAGGAAGAGAAATGCTGGTCTTGTGGAAACGAGATGAAAATTTCCGCTGAAGAAAAAATAGATCCCAAAACTCAAAAAAGAATTTTAGCATTAGAAGAAAAAAGGGATTCGCTTAAATCCACGGTTAAAATGCTTGATGAGAATTTCTTTTCGGGGGCAATTAGTGAAGAAGAATACACAAAAATGAAAGATTCTCTAACCAAAAAAGTTGCAGCAATTATAAAAGAATTAGATCAGTTAAAAGAATAATTTTATCACATACATTCATAGCTTGTGCCGTTTGTAGTCCGAGATATACCATAGTCACAAAATTACCTTACGACAGAGAGAGATCAACTACGATAGAATTTCCTTTCTGTTAATCTTGCTTTCAAGAATATACTGATTTTGATAATCGGCGATTTCACGCACAAACTTTTGCGTGTTCTAAATGTGGACTAAATTATAAATTGTATAATAAGTCAAGGGAGGAGGGAATAAGTACGGGACAATTAATTGGCAGATTGTTTAAATTTAAACATAATAAATAATTAGTTAAATAAAAACAATTATAAATTTAAATAATTATTTCTGAGTAAAATGACAGATTACAAAAAAATAGTACCCTGTCTCGACGTAAAATTTCTTAATTAATGTAAGAAATAGCGTAAAAGATGGGAGGGTAGTAAAAGGAATAAAATTTGTAAATTTAAGGGATGCGGGAGATCCAGTAGAACTTGGAAAATTTTATCAAGATGAGGGAGCAGACGAGCTAGTATTCTTAGATATTACTGCCACAGTTGAAAAAAGGAAAACTGTCGTAGAATTAGTTAAAAAAGTTGCTGATGGAGTCACAATCCCCTTTACTGTTGGAGGAGGTATAGCATCTATGGAAGATGTAAGAGCAATACTTGATGCCGGAGCTGATAAAGTTTCTTTAAATAGCGCGGCTGTAAGAAGTCCAGAATTATTAGCAGAAATATCTAAAGAATATGGCCCTGAGCGTCTTGTTTGCGCAATTGATGGAAAAAGAGTCTATGTTGATTCTGAAGAGGATGCTCCAGATAAAACTTTAGCTAAAATTGGCGAAAAATGTTGTTGGTTTGATGTAATGACCCATAGTGGAACAACATCAACAGGTAAAGATGCAATTAAATGGGCAAAACAAGTAAAAGAACTAGGGGTGGGGGAAATTCTACCAACATCTAAGGATTATGATGGTGTAAAAGAAGGTTACGACTTGGAAATGACCCGAATGATTGCCGAAGCTACTAATTTACCTGTTACTGCCTCAGGTGGTGCAGGTACGGTACAACATATACTCGAAGCATTTACAATAGGAAAAGCGGCAGCGGCTTTAGCAGCATCAATTTTTCACTTTAGGGAAATAACGATTAAAGAAGTAAAAGAATTTTGTGCTAAAAATGGAGTCCTTATAAAAAAATGACTTTATTTCATAATTTTGATATAATTTTTATATATTATTTTCTTAAATTTTTATTAAGTAAGATTATTTAAGAAATTAAATAAACAAAATTGTAAAATTGTAGAGTTCCCATGAAAAGTCTAAATGACTTGTGGATTTTAACAGATACAGGTTCCGTTGTTTTCAAAAGGAGCGGAGAGAGTGTAGTAAATGAACAATTTTTTGGAATGCTTCTCTCTGTAATAAATACTTTTGCTGAGCAACTCGCTACGGGGGGCCTTTCCAGTTTTGAATTGGGAGCTAAACGTTTTTGTATGGCGAAAAAAAACAATTTTATCTTTATAGGAAGTGCATTATTGAAAACTAAAGATAAGAATGCAAAGAAAGAACTACAAGAAATTATAAAAGTTTTTTTTAAAACCTTCCCGGAGGACATTGCGGACAAATGGGGGGGCAACTTATCATTATTTTCAGATTTTGAGAATGTGATTGATAAAAAATAAAAGTGATAAAAAAGAGTATATTTAATAGGTTTTAAAAAGGTATAATGAACTAATTTGATTCAATCAATATTTATTTTTCAACATCAATCCACAAATCTATTATATAATAAGAACTTTCAGAATGAAGAGAAGGTGGATATGTTCAATTCATTTTTTTCCACTCTGAAATCTTTTGTTTCTGAACTATTGTTAACCAGCTCAGAATCTTTAAATAATATTGAATTAGGGGGATATATTATTATAAACACACTTATATCTGAGATTTCAGCAGATTTAGTTATAATTATAGATAAGCAAGATCTCAAGGTTGTAAGGAAATTTATTCCAAAGATTATTAAATTCATCCAAGATTTTCAACTTATATTTACTGACTCAAGACGTACTCCCGAACAATTTGAATTTTTTGATCAAGAATTCACCAACTTGATACTTTCAAACAAGAAATTAATAAGTCAAGCGGATTTAGTTGAAAACCAAGGTGTTATTTTAAAATCTATATGGGAACAAAAAGGCTCGTTATCTGAGGAAATAAGGGAGAATTTAATAAAAGAAAATGAATCAATTCTTGAAAAATATCCTTCTGAGAGTAATTATATTAGAAAATATAACTATATTATGAAATTAATTGACATATCGGGAAAACTCAGAGATGAAGAGAAACTTATTGAATATCAAAAAGAAGCAAAACCTATTAGAGATGAAATAAAAGATAGAAAAATAAGGCTGCAATATTATTTAGATAATGTTAAAGAAGAGATAAGGTTTTATAATTATAGAGATGCTTATTCTGCGCTCTATTCTTTTTGTGAAAAACTTGAGAGTTTCGCAGAGCCTGAGATTATAGAAAAATACAGTACCATAGCTGAGAAATTATTACTAAAAAAGAAAATTGA
>Ga0209977_10000920_pt1 | contig 12350 bp, 16 predicted proteins | sample SumtaG_2_FD_183113 | JGI IMG/M metagenome (GOLD analysis project Ga0209977, IMG submission 183113) | Deep subsurface microbial communities from Indian Ocean to uncover new lineages of life (NeLLi) - Sumatra_00607 metaG (SPAdes) (version 2) | ecosystem: Environmental > Aquatic > Marine > Oceanic... | reverse complement strand
TTGAGTTTGACCCTGTTCCTTTGAATGAATTTATTCGGGGGAAGCGGTTTCTTGGGCTTCCTGAGCTTTCTCCCAGACAGTATGAAGCTGTGGAGTATGCGACGCAGATTTATTTTACTCCAACATTGAAGAGCCTAGGTTGGAAGCGGTTGAGGTATGTGAATGAACTGGTGCTTCTATGGGGTAAGGGAAGTGGTAAAGATTTTGTGGCACGTGTTATGTTGATGAGGATTGCTTATCTGTTATTGGCTTTAAAGAATCCTCAAGCGTATTTTTATTCTCCTGATATGTCTTGTGGGTCTGAGTCAATTCATATGTTGAATACTGCTAGTACGAAAGACCAGGCATCTAATGTGTTTTTTGCTCCTCTGCGTAGGTATGTGAAGAGTTCTCCTTTCTTCAAGGATAGAGCAGAGGTTCTGGCTTCGGAGATTAGATTTGAAAAAGCTATCACTCTTATTAGTGGGCATTCCGAGGCAGAAGCCCAGGAGGGATTGAATTTGATTATAGTTGTCTTGGATGAGATAGCAGCATTCAAGACGGATGAAGAAGTGGCAGATTTGAAAAGAACTCGGTTGCGGAAGAACATTCCGATGTCAGCTAATTCTTTGCATGACCTTGCGATGACATCTATAATGCGGTTTCCAAAGGTGGGTAAGGTTGTGTCTCTTTCGTTTCCACGTTTTAAGGGGGATTTTATTACGACTCGGTATGATGAAGGTAAAAATGATTCTAAGATTTATACAAGCTTTGGGTCGACTTTTGATATAAATCCAACTAAAAAAGCTTTAGATTTTGCCCATGAGAAGAAGAGGAACCCGATAAGGTATGCTTGTCGAATTTTGTGTGAACCTAAGGTTGCTGAGGATGCTTTCTTTAAAAATCATGTTGCAATAAAACGAGCATTTAGACGAGACCTTCCCAATCCTATAGATATGGAAACGGGGCATTATAAATATGACTTTCGGTGTAAAGGGACAGATAATTTTCTTAGGTTTGGACATGTAGATTTAGCTAAAAATCGATGTAGGGCTGCTTTTTCTTTTGTTCATGCATACAATGTGAAACAAGAAAAAATAGAAGCGGAGGATAAAGAAGGAGAGAAACAAATAGTGACTGTGGATATGCCGTTATTGAAGATGGATGTTCTGGCATATTTTGAAGCTCCTCCTGGTGGAGAAGTTGATTTTGCTAAGGTACAGAGTATGTTAGTAGAATTTGTAGAACAGCGAGGTTTCTATGTGGCTCTGTTGACTTTTGACGGTTATCAGTCTCTTCAAATGATGCAGGCAATGGCGGCGAAGGGGCTTGAAGTGGATATTCAGTCTGTTGACAGAACACGAGAAGCTTATGAGACATGGCAGGATGCTCTATATGAAGGACGCTTTGTTTCGTATTATAATAAAATATTGGTTGAAGAAGAGATGCCTTTTCTGATAGATTGGAAGGGTAAGAGAATTGAACATCGTACTGGGCGAGGTAAGGACGGGTCAGATGCGGTTGCTGGGGCTGTGAATAATTGTGTGAAAGAAGAGGGTTGGGGAAATATAGAATTTTGGTCTGAGAAATCTACTGAAAAGGGACAAAGCCCGAAAGGGTTTGAAGTTTTTAAGGCGGAGGAATTAAAGTTTTAAGGAGGTTGAGATGGCAGTAAAATTGGTTGATGTTGGTGGTAATCCTATAAGTGAAGAAATAAGATTTGGTGAGACTCCTGGTAGACGGAAGAGAGCAGAGGCTGGAGTTATAGGAACTATTACAGAGATGGTAACTACTATCCAGAAAGAGGTTTTGGATTTTCGGGATGTTTCACTTGAGCAGTTAATCTTTATGTGTAAAAATGATGGGCAAGCTAAGGGGATTCTGAATGCAATAAAGTATCCTGTGAGGATGTCTCGTCCTAAGATAAAAGTGCCAGAGGGAGGAGAGAAGGAAGCTAAATTTATTGAACAGAACTTGCTTGCGACTCCTGCGCAGGGAGGAATGCAAACTTCTTTGCGTGTGGCAATCGCTCGCATGGCTCTTGCAGTTCGAGATGGATATAAAATCTTTGAAAAGGTTTGGAGATATGAAGATGGGAAATATTGGCTGGATAAACTAGCTTACCGTAGTACTTTGTGTACTAAACTTACATATGATGCTCATGGTGGTATCAATGGAGCTCATCAAGAGACCAATTTCCAGGATAAAATTGTCGATGTAAAGTGGAAGAAAGATAAGATTGCATATTTCGTCTATAATGCAGAAGAAAATCCTTATATGGGGGAAGGAGATTTTTATCCCGTCTTCTATCACTATGATAAGAAGCATAAACTGTATTCGATTGCTCATTTAGCTTATCAATTAAATGCTGTTCCTATTAGGATAGGGACACATCCTACAAATCTTAAGGATTCTTCACTGGAGACGTTTAGAGAATCTTTACGGGCTTTAGGAACAAGTGTTGCTATGACAATGCCTAAAGATTGTACGGTTGAAAAGTTTGAGAGTGTGCGAAAATTAACAGAGTTCTTGGGGCTTATTCAGCATCATGACTCTCAAATGTCTATGGCTTTCCTTACTCAATTTATGAATCTAGGACAGGAAGGCAGTGGGGGTAGCTTTGCTCTTTCAAAAGACCAGAGCAACTTATTCTTAATGTCTCTTATGTCACTTCTTGAAGATATTTCTGAGGTTTTTAATACTCAGGTTATTCCTCAGTTGATTGATTGGAATTTTGGAACAAAGAAATATCCTAGACTTATATTTTCTCCATTTTCAGATACGATTCGTTCAGCTATCATGGATACATTTAAGAGTTTATTGGCTGCAAGGTTTCCGCAGGTTAGTCCTGAATTTGCTCTTAAGATGGAGGAAGCGGTTGCTGAAGAGTTGGGTATAGAAATTGATTATAAAGAAGTTGAGGAGCGGATGAAGAAGGAGAGGGAGGCGATGGAGGCTGGAGTTGGGGAAGGTGGAGAGGTAGAGGAGCCAGAGAAGGGGAAGAAGGCTCCAGGAACTAAGGTTGAGGAGACGGACAAAGAACTTTCATTGTTTCCTGTGGATAAAGGCTACTTTCAGACTCCCGCAGGGTTTGTAAGAGCTTAAGTTGACAAGGATGTGAGTTTGAAGTATTTTAATGTTGGAGGTTGGGTATGCCATTTCGCACGGAACATAGCTGTATGGTCAATGACAAAGTTACTGAGATAGCCGAAATCCGCAGGAAGAAAACTCCCTATGGGATTTTACGGTTGGTTTACGGAAAGTTACCCAATGGAAAATTAGCCCTTCGTAGTATAAGAATCCCTGGGAATGTTAGTATCCAGATTGCTCAGTCTCTTTGTGTCAGTCGGGGGGGTCAATTTCAACCTGCTACTCCTATTAATCCGCAGAAACAGATGCTTTCTCAAAATGAAAGGGTAGTGTTTAATGGTTTATCTCGTGAGATTGAAAGTTTTATAAAGGAGATAGAATATGCAGAATGCTTCTGCTGATGATTTACCTGATTTGGCATTTGTTATTATTTTGTCTGGTGGGAAGGAGGATGAAACTGGTCGGACTGTCCCCAGGTCATTGAGAGCATTGCCGTATAAGAATGCTGCGGGTAAGATTGACAGAGCCCAAGTTCAAAGTGCTTTAGCTGAGGTTAATCAGGTTAATGCTTCTGCTGCTGTGAAGAGAACTGCTCTGAGGAAGTTAGTACGTATCGCTCGTGCTTTAGGTATGGAGACTCTGGAATCAAATAGATTTAACCTAAGCGATTTAGACTTTTACTTGGGACAACTGGAGAAGATTGAATAAAAATGAAAGTAGGGGTTGACAAACGTGATAGATTAGGTATATTATCTTAAATGGAGGTTATTTATGCCTGTTCCGAAACCGAATGAAGGCGAGGGAAGTCAGGATTTCATTAGTCGGTGCATAAGAACAATGCATCACAAAGACCCTGACCGACCTGATGACCAGATACAAGGAATGTGTTATACATCCTTGCGGAAAGCGAGAGGGAAAAAAACTTTGTTGGAGGAGGGTATTAGGATGCCTAAGATTCAGCTTGCCTTCTTTAATGAAAAAAAAGATTTTGAAAAGCAGGATGGGAAATTGTGGAGGAAGCCGATTCTGGCTTTTGGCATATGGAAACATCCTGAGAATAGAGATGTTGAGTTTGAGATTACACCTGAAGTTGCCGATGAGATTATAGCTAATTTTAAAAAGGGAGTACCTGTAGAGGCACCTGTTGTTTTGACGCATACTGATGACCCAACGAAGAAGGTTGGGTTGATTAAAGAGTTTATCAAGACCGATGTGGGTCTTGATGCTGTTCTGAGTGTGGACGATAAGGAGATGAATTCGAATATTGAAAGTTCGGATAAAGCTCCAGGTGTAAGTTGTTGGTTGGATTTAGAGTATAGAGACAAGAAAACAGATGAGGAACTTGGAGCCGTGGTTAAACACGTAGCTCTGGTTAACCATCCATATATTGAGGGGCTTGGCGGGTATCAAGCGGTATCGTTGTCGGATACGGATGAGAAGTATACGCCTCTTATTATGAGTGAAAATAAATTTGGCGGAGGTAAGAACATGCCAGAAAAAGTAGAATTAACTAAGGAAAACGCAATTCAGTTTCTGAAGGAGAAAGAGAAGGTTGATGTCGCAGCTTTGCTTACGGATAGCGAAGAGTTGAAGGTTCTAAGTGACAGGATTGACAAGGGGGAACTGGTTGATAAGAAAGATAAAGAGAAACTTCTAAGCGAAGAGATGATTAAGAAGCTCAGAGACGAACTGAAGTTAGGAGATGGAGAGGATAAGAAGCCTGATGAGCTAGTTAAAGCTATGCTCGACAAATTTGTTGAGCTTTCTACTGAGCAGAAGAAACTTGCAGAAAGCCAGAAGACCTTAGAAGGGAAGCTGAGCGATATGGAATCCGAAAAATCCGTTGGAGCTCTTCTTTCAGATGGTTTTGCATTTCCAGCTGAAAAAGAGACGCTGGAAGAACTTCATAAAACTGACGTTAAGCTTTTTGAGAAGCTGGCGAAGGTTCGAAGGGCTGGCAAAAAGCTAGTTGAATTAGACGAAAAAGGAGTGGAAGAGGTTGAAGCGGAGAAAACGGAAGCTGCACAGGATGCTAAAGACCTGGACAGAAACATCAAAGCAGCTCAAGAAGAGGGATTAGTCCCTACGCCTAAGAGTGAATAATAATTTTATTGGAGGAATGAACAATGTCAGATTCTAGTATAAAATTACCGCATATCACGGAAGTCGCAATTACCAAAGCGAAAGAGCTTCTAGCCTTTTCGACTTTGCCTTACTATCAAGTCGGTGGAAATTTAACAGAAGCAGAAGACGCAGTTGTAATTGGAGATGTAGTTGCATGGGATGCTACTGCTAAGAAGTGGATAAATTATCTCTTTGGTGGCTCTGGAGACGAGATTCTTGCTATTGGTTTTGTTAGAATCCCTGGAGACCCTACTGATGGGGATGTTGCTATTGAGGTTGTGGTTGGTGGAGCTGTGAAGTATTCTGTTGTTTCTGTTGCATCCAATTGGAACGCTGCTGTTATCACTGACCTTAAGGCTCGGTATATTGAAGCTGCGGATGCTTTAATCTTTTAAGAGAGAGTGAAATAATTTGGAGGAAAGACAATGCCTGAAATTAGTTTGTTAAAACAAAATGTACTGACAGGACTTATTGAGAAGTATGTTGCTCCGCCTGAAAGTGTTGGACGGAATCTGTTTAAGAATAAGAGTCATCCTTTTACTGAAGCAAAGTGGGATGTCATAAAGGGTAGTCGAGAAAGGTCTCAACCTACCCTTCCTAACAGAGAAGCGAAAATCGTATCCCAGTTAGGTGTCGGGCAGAAGACTGCTTCTTTTATATATGTGAGAGAAAAGAAAGCTTTTGAACCTACCACAATCCGTTGGCTCCGAGAGCCTGGTGAGATGGCAAGGGCGAATGCTGAGGCTACTGTTCGAAGAGAGACAAAAGACCTGAATCAAAGGTTGGAGCGGCTGGAGGAATCTTATTGTTGGGAAGCTCTTCAGGGAACAATTACTATCGATGAAGTTGATGTTCAAGCTACTATTAGTATGGGTATCGATGCTACTCATATTGTTACTTCTACTGTAAAGTGGGATAATGCAATTACTGGAAGTGACCCAGCGTTGGATTACTATGATGGTGACATTATCGGTGATATTTATACCTGGAGGAAGTTGATTCGTCAGGATACTGGTTTTGATGCTACAGATATTTATCTTCCTGGAGATGTTATGGAGTATGTGTATCGGAACCATTTCATTAAATCGTTGTTCTCAGAGAAGCACAAGTGGCAGTATCTGCAAAGTTCAGTGATTGAAGGGTTGCTAGGACTGAATTGGCATGTGTTTGATGGCGGATATGAGGAACCTGAAGATACTTTTGTCCCGTACATTGATGCTAAAAAGCTTATCATGATGGCTAAAGGTGGAAATCCCTTTCAAATGCTACAAGGACTCTCTGCTGACCACGATGCTCCTAAGAATCACACTGGTAAATTCTCTAAATCTTGGCAGACAAAAGACCCGTCAGCTAGATTTTTCCTGATTGAAGAAAATTTTCTGCCGATTATTCAAAGACCTGATAATCTTATTGTTGCTACTGTTCTTACTTAATTAGCTTGTCCTGCCTGCTTTTTTCATAAAGCAGCTTGGTTTATAATCGAGCTGGGTTGGGTGGTGGGAAACTTTTATGAGGAGGTTTGTATTATGCTTGTAACATGTATAAAGACTGGATTGACTTATGCTAGGAAGGTTTACAGGGAAGGAGATATTTTTATCTTAACTGGAGCTATAGAGAGGGCGTATAAGGATTTATCTGCTGAAGCTTGGGCGAGGAAGCAGAAAAAGATTTACAGTGGTGAAGTTGTGTTTCGCCAGCCTACTTCTGAAGAGATTATAGCAGCTATCCGAGACAAAAAGCTTGACCCTGGAAGTGCGTCTGTTAGAGGGCATCTATCTAAGAAACAGTTGAGGATTGCTCTGGATTATGCAGAGTCGAAAGAAGCTAAGAAGCTTACTGCAATTCGGATGCTGAAAGATAGTGTTGATATGGAAATAGAAGATGCTCCAGAAGAGAAGGTTGAAGTAGTTAAGGCTCCAGAGAAGGAACCTGAGGCTCCAAAGGAAAAGGTTGAACCAATCGAGCTTCCAGAGGAGTCTGTCAAAGACCCTGCTGAGGAGGCTCCTGAAGCTCCCCCTGAAGAACCTGTCAAAGACCCTGTTGAAGAACCAAAGAAGGAAGCGGAAGCTCCCCCTGAAGAACCTGTCAAAGACCCTGTTGAAGAACTAAAGAAGGAAGCTTCAGGAAAGAAAGATAAGAAGTAAGTTTAATAATTCTTTGGAGGTCTGGATAAGTGGCAACTATTGCTTCTCTTGATGATGTCCGTAATGCAGGCAATTTCAGTAAAAAACTTACTGATGGTTCTCTAATTTTCTATCTAAATTTCACCTCTTTTTGGTTAAAGTTAGCAATTGGGGAAGCTAACTATGCTAAAGCTATTGCTGGTACTCTTGAACCTGAGATTTATAATGAAAAGTTAAAGTACGCAGAAGCTTTATTGACAGTTAGTTATGCTCTTCCTGCTATAGGTGTTAATGTTGCTGAATCGGGGATGCTCCGAACAGCTTCTGTTGGAGGTAGGGGGGGAGAGCAGGAACTTGTTTCTTTTACCAGAGAGATTTTGGCTCTTGCATCTAATTTTTCGTATATGGCTAATTGTATGATTCCTGAGTGTCTTATAACGAGTGCGAAGTTCAAAGAATTTTGGTTTGAGGTTACTCAAAGGGTATTCCCAGGGCTGGATGAGTTCCCAACTGTTGCTATGATTTCTAGTGATGAAGAAGCTCTGATTAAGGCAGCTCGTGGTGATAAGACATACGTGCCTAAAGAAGATGGATAATGAATTTCAAAGTGGTAAGTATGAAGGGCGGTTTCCCCCCAGACATTGGTAAAATTCTAAATGAATCGTTGGCACGAGTCCAGGTGAGAGCCATGAGGCTTGCAGAGGCTACTGTGGGATTTGTTAGAGGAGTATCGCCAAGCAGAAGTGGTTATATGAAAAGTACTGTGAGATACTGGAACCTTCGGATTTATGGTCGAGGGGGCTTCGTTTTCTGGTTTGGCTGGAGAAGGGGAGATTATGCTGGGAAGGGAGCTTTTTATCCATTATATGTAAATTATGGTACGGGAATCTACGGGTTATATGGACGACCAATCTTTCCTGTTTTTGCTAAAAGATTAGCCTGGGAATATCAGGGGAGATGGGTTTCAGCAAAATCTGTTGCTGGTCAACGCCCACAGAGGTTGTTAGAAAGAGGTAGAGAGTTTGCACAAAAGAAGCTGAGAGATATATATCAGTATGAAGTGGCAATGGGGATGAAGAAGACATTCAAATGATAAAACATAAAGAAGCTTTGTATGAGATTCTGGATAAGGCTCGAACTGACCCAAGCGGTTCATTGTCTGGAAAATGTGATATAATTCTGAAAAGTGCAGGAACAAATTTACCTGGAGATGTTTTTGATTTTATTGCTTTAGGGGATTTCACTTTTGAAGATGTTGTGACTGGAGACCTTAAAGACAAATATGTAACTTTTTATCAGGATATTATCTGTGGTTCTGTGGTTAAGCTTAAGGAAACAGAAGGAGAAGTAGATGCTGAGGACAAAGCTTGTGAGCTTGCTCGATTGGTTCGAACTCTTTTGAAGGGTAATAGAAAGCTTATCTCTACAAGTCATCCGAATGGAGCAGCAACGTCGTCTTCTTTGATTGGAACACGTTCGGAGGCAGTTATGTATTCTGATGGACAGGCTCATGTTGCTGTTATTTCAGTGAAGATTAGAGCACAGGAAGAGGACTAAAATGTCTAGTAGTGTGGAAGTATATAACGAGTATCACCGAAAATATTTTAAGGATTATTATGGGAGAAATCGGGAAAAATATCGAGCCCAAAGGAAGAGGTGGAGAGAAAAAGTGAAAGATGAGGTACTTGCGGCTTATGGTGATAAGTGTGCTTGCTGTGGGGAGAGTACTCATGAATTTTTGTGTATTGACCATGTAAATGGAAGAGGTAATGAACATAGACGAAAACTTGGCAGTCCTGGGGGACATACTTTTTATAGTTGGTTGATAAAAAATAATTTCCCTGAAGGGTATAGAGTTTTGTGCTATAATTGTAATAATGTTATAAGTATGTATGGGTATTGTCCTCATCAAATAGGAGTTAATTAAATGGCATTGTTCCCGAAAGATGTATACTCGGCAATTAAAACTGCGTTGGAGGGTTCTAGTTTTTTACCCTATGTAGATGTTGTTGCGATTCGGAAGTATAGGCGAGATACTTTGCCAGAATTTGAATATTATTCTATTGTGATAAGTCCTCTGTCGGCTGAGTCGGTTCCTTATGAAGCGGCTCAGAGATGGATTGCGAATACAGTGGAGCTTATTTTGCTGGGGAAAATCCGAAACGGGTTGGAAGATGCTCTCATGGCGGATAGTCCTACTGGCTCGCCTCCTAATGTGGGGGTATTAGCTATGTATGAAGATGTTTACAGAACATTATATAAGAATACTTTGGGAGGAGTTATTGAATTGTACCCTAAATTAAATGAATTGGATGTTACTTCAAGGTTCGATGTGCTTGCTCCCGAAGAAGACAGAGAGGAATTTATTTTTGAGGCAAGGGTAGGCTATAGACCTAGGGGACAGCGTTGGGTTAACCTGGAGTAGATGTATGTATGAGGAGCTATATTTTTTGGGCTGTGATGGTTTTGGAGATAATGTCTGTCAACGGATTTTGATAAAAGGGTTGGCGAAGAGTTATCATACTATATATTTGAGAACACCAGTTCCAGAATTTTATTGGGATATTCCAAATGTGAAGTTTGTTTTTCCTGACCATCTTCCTCGACATTTTAGGGTACAGAGGAGGAATGCTGAGAGACAGAAGAAAGAGATTTGGACATCTGTAAATTTGGATGGTATTCATAAAATATCTTGGACAATTTGTAGGATGCCTTATGCGAATAATTGGATGGGAGGAGATGCTAGAGAAGTCCATGCACGAAGGGATAGATTGAATAAGGAATTTTTTAAAGCTTATGATTCTATAATTGATTTTGATTTCTTTTTTCCTTTGAAAAGAAGTTGGGTGACGGGGACGAAAAAATTGTTAGACTCTTGGAATACTGAAGGGAAGAAGGTTTGTCTTGTAAATCCGCCTACAGTCCGAAGAGGATACCCTTCTACATATTTTTTGAGGAATCCGAAGATGGAGCATACTCAGCTTTTAATAGATAAGTATAAAGAAGAGTATTATTATATATCTCTTGCTCATACTGAGGAAGATGAAGAGTGGTTAGATGGTGGGCTGGCTGGGGTTGATAAAGAGTTGATTCATGCAGAAGCGTCTCTCCCTATACTATTTGGTTTAATTAAACTTGCTGATATGATGATAGTACATCCGAGTTTTTTTGCTTTGTTGGGGATTGCAATAAGGACAAAGTGTTTTTGTATTTTTGGGGGAAGCAAAGAGCCAGAAGAAATTTTTGGTAAAAAGATGGGGCTGGAGAAGTTTGAATATATCGTCCCAAATCCTTTTTGTGAGGGAGTTAATACAAGGAATGAATATATTTGTAATAAGGAGATTCCTGAGGAAACAATAATAGAGAGGTTTGAAAACTTAAGGAACCGAAGTGAATAAAATAAGTGAGCTGATAAAAGCTATGGAAGTGGGTTGGATGTTGCGAACTTTGAAGTCTGGTCGGGTACTGGATGTAGGTTCTCAGGAAGCAACCTATATAAAAGAGTTATTAGATAAAGATTACGAACTTTGTAGAGTGGACACTAGAAAGATTGAACCAGAAGGGAGGGAACGGTGTGTCAGGGGAGATATAATGAATCTTGGTAGGAAATTCTTTCATCGATTTGATAACGTGGTGCTTCTCTCTACTCTTGAGCACATTGGGCTAGAGATTTATGGAAATAAGGCTGTGGAAAATCCTAAAGAATATCAGAGGCACGCTTTGCAGTACTGTCTCAATTATTTGGGTTATAAGGGGAGATTGCTTTGTTCTTTACCTTATGGAAGTTTTGAGAATCAAGGCTGGCAGTTTGTTTATGATAAGAGGATGGTGGAAGAGTTAGTTAAAGAGTTAAATTTAGTGGATATTCAATATTTTACTTATGATGAAGAGATGAAAAAGTATTGCTGGTGCAGAGAAAAAGAAGTTAGGATGGAAGGTGAAGTGGCTGGGGAACATTCCTTGCTTTCAGGAGTATGTTTGGAGGTATGGAATGGATGAAGTAATTAGAAAAGAGATGGAGAAGAGTTTGGTCTGGTTGCCGAAACAAGAAATTGGGTATTTTCCTGTAAACCAGCGTGTATATGATGATGAATATTTTAATAAATATGTGATGTATGAAAGTACAGAAATAGGGAGATGTTTGAATTCTTTTAGAGTTAATCTTGTGAACCGCTATACTAAAGGACAGGTTTTGGATATTGGAGTTGGTTGTGGTACATTTATTAAGTTGAGAGGTAGCTGTGTGGGCTATGACGTAAATCCCAAAGCTGTAGAGTATCTTAAATCTTTGGAGTTATTTTATAATCCTTATGAGGAGAATTTTGAAGAGATGGAGGGGATAACCTTTTTTGATAGTCTTGAACACATCGAGAATCCTGGGAGGATTCTTAATAAAATAAAAAGGCAGTTTGTTTTTGTCTCGATTCCAATTTTTAAAGACTTGGAACATTTATTAAGTTCTAGGCATTTGAGAGAGGATGAGCATTTTTATTATTTTACTAAGCGTTCTTTCATTAGATATATGGATTCTTTTGATTTTAAACTACTTGAGCTTCGGGATGATGAGATTAAATGTGGGAGAGAGGACATCTATACTTTTGTATTAAGGAAGGAAGTTTAAGGACTTGACATTTAAAGAGAGGACAAGTATTATAAGTTAGGAGGTTAATATGTCTGCTATTAAAATTCGTCTCAAAGATGGAAGGCGGTACTTAACCATAGGAACTCCCGCTTTTTCAATTGTGATAAAAGATGGAGGAGAGAATAGTCCTGACGGGTTTGAGGTTGATAGAGAGGTCTATGAGAAGTATTTGAAGCCTTTTACAGAACCTGTTCCGAAAACGAAAAAAAGAAGTGTGGAAATAAAACGTTTAGATTTGGAGGAATAAAATGACATTACCTGGTTACGAAGCACAGCGAGTCTTGGAGATGCAATGGGCGTTTTCCTCAAAGAAACAGTCAGATTATGATACTAAGGTTGTTGATGGTGATTTGATACTGTCTCATCCTGTCAGGGAAGTCCGACCTGCTGAG
>Ga0209977_10000919_pt1 | contig 12354 bp, 7 predicted proteins | sample SumtaG_2_FD_183113 | JGI IMG/M metagenome (GOLD analysis project Ga0209977, IMG submission 183113) | Deep subsurface microbial communities from Indian Ocean to uncover new lineages of life (NeLLi) - Sumatra_00607 metaG (SPAdes) (version 2) | ecosystem: Environmental > Aquatic > Marine > Oceanic... | reverse complement strand
CATACAACTATAGGCATAAAATCAAAAATCCAGGTAAGAAATTCAAAAATTTTTCTAAATTTATGTTATGATTTTCTGTTCTAAATTTCTGTTCTAAATTTATATTCTGAATTTCTGTTCTAAATTTATATTCAGAATATATGTTTTGAATTTATTTTTAAATTTCTGGTCTGAATTTATATTTTGAATTTATTTTTAAATTTCTGGTCTGAATTTATATTCTGAATTTATGTTTTGAATTTATTTTTAAATTTCTGGTCTGAATTTATATTCTGAATTTATGTTCTGAATTTATATTCTGAATTTATGTTTTGAATTTTGTTTTATTTTTGAAGATTTTTGACTCTATATATATAATACAATCATATGGATAAAAATACAGAAGAGAAATTCAGAAAAGTATAAGAGATTTTATATTCTGATTTTGTGTTATGTTTTGGATTTTAGGAAATTTAATAAAGATTTTGAGAAATTTTATATAAAATTTCTGAAGATTTTTGAATTGATATATACTAGTACAAAAATAGGGATAAAGGAGAAATACAGAACAAATTTATTGTTTTGAATTTAGGGGATTTTTGTTTTAAATATTATTTAGTCAATTGATATAAAGCGAGGTAAGATTTAGATTTATCATCAATATTTTTTTCTTTGATTCTAGTAAAACCTAATTCTTGCAATAATTTTGACAATGTATTTTTTGGTTGATAATTACCAACATATTGATCAACCAAATCATTATATTTACCTGCTAAATGATATAAAAGCATATGATCAACATCAGCATACAATCTATCAATATCAGTGTTGACGTCAAATTCTTTAATGAGCAAATATCCGCCGGTATCTAATACCCTGGTAATTTCATTCAAAACAGGGACTATATTACCATAATGATTAATAAAATCAATAGCAGATACGAAATAGAACATATTATCATTGAAATTAAGGGATTGACCATCAAATGAGCGGTCAGGGTCATCTAGAGAAAAGATATCATAATTGAGGTACTTCTTTTCAGACCCGAAGTTTTCAGCAAATGATTTATTACCAAGATGGAGATATTTACGGTTTCGGAAATAGGCATATCCTTTAGTGAAATCAATATAGTCATCAATCATTTTATTTTGAAGTTCTAAATAATTAGCGGATATATTATCATATAATTGAGAATCCTGTTGATAATTAATTAACAAAGTGTCGGAGGTAGCAATATTATTAACGTATTTATTAATAAAAGTACGAACAGAAGGAAGGCCGTCATTTTGAAGGAGAACGTTAATTTGTTGTTGATCAGAAGGTGGGACATACAAGGGTTTTGATTGAGAGATAAGATCAATCATAGATTGAGGAGGTTGATATTGTTGAAATTCAGAATAACCATATTTTTGATTTAAAGAGCGGATAACTCTAGTTAAATTAATAAAGAAAGCAAGATTATCACCATTAATATTGAGAGATTCAAGGTGAGCGGGATTAAAACCGTCATCACCATAAATAAATTGAATAATATTATTTTGAGAATCACGGACAGTACCATCATACATGATTTTATAATCACCAATAGCAAAATTCATGTCTCTAGATAATTTACCAACATTAGCAGTTTTAAGAGCGGTATCAGCCAAATTTTCACGGGTACCGGCAGCATGGAAATACATGTGTGAAGGTTTAAGACCTTCATTGAAAGATCTAGGAATAAAACCGAATGCTTCAGGGCTTGGATCATGGGGTTGGAAAACAGGAAGAGCTCGAGATTGATTAGTTATGGAGGGCATAAAAATTTCACCTTCCTTATAAACCTGTCCCAACATAACACTCATCTGAGCGGCATTAAAAGGGCCAGCTTTAGCACCTGAAATAATCATAATAGCCTGAGCATTTAACATACCAAATGTATCAGTCAATATTTTCATAGACATTTGTTTAGGTTTATCAAGAAGTGCAATAATTTCACGCTTTCTGCGCATTTCTTCATCAGGGTCTTCCAAACGTGTACCAAAGAGCATAACTAGGTCCTTCATGATAGCCAATTGACTTTCTTTAATTTCCATAACACGACTATCAGTACTAGTGCAACTTTCAAGACCAATAGAGAATCCATATGAAGAGAGGAAACGATTGAGAATTTTAGACATGTCATCTAATAATCTAACAGCACGGTCAGAACCAAAATCTTTTTCAACAACTTGGAAAATGCTATTGCCTGATTTACCAATGTGTTTCTTAGTTATAACACCACTAACAAGGACGCCATTTCTGATAATAACGCCACCTTTATTGTAATACAAAGTTTCTGGCAAAATCATACTAAAATAGCCATAACCAGAAAATTTACGTATATTTTCTTCATTCAATCTAGCATCAAGAGTAGAGAGCTGATCTGTTTGTTTAATCATAGACATAGCGGCAATTCTAGTTTTTGGTTCAATAACAGGATTAAGAAGAGTCAATAGATAGGCGGATGTAATATCACTCATAATTAATCCCATCATAGGAAGATTAGCTTGTTCATCAAGTAAACAGTGTTTAAGGGCCATAACAACCATTAATTCAGTTCTTGCTTCAGGGGTCTGAGGTACATGGATGTTCATTTCGTCACCATCAAAATCAGCGTTGAATGGGGTTGTGTAAGATGGATTTAATTGAATATTTAGAGAATCAACAAGCTTAACAATCATACCCATAATACTTCTTTTGTGAATAGAAGGCTGGCGATTGAGAGTAACATAATCACCATTTTCAAGCCATCGATTACAAGTGTCACCAATAGATAATTTGAAAGTATATTGGTTTTTAGATGTAATTCGAGTATTGTAACCAGCACCACTACGTCTAACAGAAGTAACTAAGCCAGATTTTAATTTAATAGTTAAAGATTTTTTGTTAAAAAAAGTGACGACAACAGGAATAGAAAGATATTTTCGCCATGTAATAGGAATACCAACTTCCTCAACAGATAAATCTGGATTTGGACCAATAACAGAACGAGCTGTGAAATCTACTCTTTTACCAAGTGCAATAGATCTAAATATACCTTTTTTAGTTCTAAGCATTGACATAAGTCCACTGAATTGGTTTTTTCTACTCTTGGTTTTATCAATAGTATTACTCAAAAGGTCACTATATTTTTGATATATAGTCTTGAGATAATCTTCTTTTTTAGACAATCCATCATCACCCAATAATTTCTCATTTTCTCTAACAATTTGACTGTATTGATCACCAATTTTATCTTGGGAGTGTGTACCAGGAATAGAAATAGATGCACCACGATAAGCGGGAGGAATAACAAGTATGGTATTAAGAATTAAATCTCGAGGATGTGAATTTTCACCAAATCCGAGCAATATTTTGTCTTCATCAGTTATCTTATCGAGAATAGAATATGCATGAATGATACTAAATTTAGCATATCTTACTGCCTTTCCTTTTTGTAATTTGATCATGAGATTTCCATTTTCTCTGTCTTTTTTCTTAGTTTCAAGGATAGGAGAAACTTTACATTTGATAATATCTGATTGTCCCGTTTCCGCCATGTATTTTCTTACATTGGTACCTGGACATGGTAAACCCTTAGCACGTTTACAATAATCAGATATGGCTCTCAATCTTTCGTATCCAGTTAAATAATCAAGATTTGCGGCCTCAATCTGTTCTTTTGTTACTCTAAGGGTACCACAATCATGACACACACATCCTAAAATACGTTCAACATCACTGATAAAAGATGGATGATAAATATAAGACGGTTCATCGAGTGTTGGATTCAATTTAATCAATCCAAAATGACCAGGACAAATACCAAGGGTCATTTTACATGTTGTACATGTTGTATTTCCTGGAACTACGCCCATTTTAGGATCATTAATTGTTTTACTACCTTTTGTTCCAGGGGTAGTACATTCAACAACTGCTATTTTTTTCTTTATTTTATCACTGAGAGTACCAATTATTATATACTCAGATAATTGATCCGGTAGTTTGTCTTGTTGACGCTTAAATGATGCAACCATTGTATTTCTTTCTTTTCTAGTTTCCTTTCCTTCAGTTTCGCCAACATTAAGATAAAATGAAGTAGTGTCATTTGTTTTAGATATCCCAGGATATGTATATCCTTGTTGACCCAAGTTAGTGTATGATGGTAAATTTTGATATGATAATCCAATTGGATTGCCATTACCTACTAAAGATGGATTTGGACTAGGTACATATCCTAAAGTTAACGGATTATTTAATGAACTTGCTTCATTTTCCAATTGTGTTGTTTGTTGTAAAGGTTGAGCACCAGAATATATTGGTGCCGCAAATGATGGTGTCAAATTCATAGATTATATGATAATTTTTGTTGTAGATTATCAAAATTTTTATATTTTAATTTTTATTTGATCATTTTTTAAATTTTCTCGATTTTTCTTTTTTTACTATAAAAATCTGTAAAAGTTATGATGTATTTTTTTATTTTTATTTTCATATTAATTTTGATTATAATCATATTATATACTATACTACTATATAAATTTCCAGGGTTGTTTTTACAAAAAGATAATATCAGATATGATAAAACTGATTTAGTTGGATCATACAATTTTTTAGATACTGATGAAGTACGTGACGTAAAAGAAAAAATTATAAAAATAACGAGTGCTAGCTGTCAATCAGAAATTAGTAGAAATTCTGTGATGTCAACGATTGGAATACCATTATATGTAGATGGTGCTAATAAACATCTATATAATATTAGGAAAGATAGATATAATCAACTATTAGAACAAAATTTTGGTTGGATTTATCAAAAATTACTCAAAAAATTAGAATATATTACTGATAAACGATGTAAATATGTTGATGAATTATCATTACCAGGTTTTCATGTATTCAAAGCTGGTTCATGGTTAGGATCAGGATGGTCTGTTGCAAGTTTGCATGTTGATAAACAATTTGATTATATTCAAGGGTATAATAATTTAGATAAAACTGATGTATTTTCATTTACTGTTGGTATAACACTACCTAAAAAATCAGGGTTATATATCTATAATTGTACTGAAAATGATATCAATGTAGGCTATTGGCCATTCTATACATATTTTAAAAACAAACCAAGATATAAAGTTTACTATGAGGTTGGAAAACTATATTTTCATGATGGTCTTCACTACCATATGATATCTGAATTTGATTCAAAAAATACAGATAGAATAACACTACAAGGACATGGAATTTGGAACAAAGATAAAAATGAATATATAATTTACTGGTAATTTTATTCAACCTGGTCAATTTTAGTTATCTGCCTTATCTAATGCTTTTATTATTTTTATATATTCTCTATTCCACTTTGGGTATTCAGATGGACACATATCTAAATCAATATTAAACCCACACATATATGTACTTAATTTATGGTTTAACAATATTGATCCATATTGAATATCCAATAATATTTTATGTGTCCAGTTATCATAAATCCAATTATTTCCAATTGTCGGTAACGTAACTGGTGGTAATTCAGGAACAATATCAGATGAATTGATGATTGCCCAATTATCAGGAACCAAATTATCTAATTGATAAATAAATTCATTATTTCCTAATCTTGGTGGTGCAAACATATATAATTTTATATACACATCTGATAAATATGATGATAGCGATAATGCAGATAATGCTGCTGATGAACAACCCAAACTATGACCAGTAATAATTAATATATCATTACCCCTTATCTTCGATTTAAGATCTTTTAATTCATCTTTTGAATCATCCCAATATGTATAAAATCCACGATGAACTTTTATATTCTTTGATTTTTTTCTATTTAATCCTATGAAATCTGTCTGAACTGAATCTATATCTGTACACAGATCATCAATTGTTGTAGTTCCTCTATATGCTAATATATAAATATTATTTCCTTCTTCGTAATTAGTTACTTTTAATAAATATCCATTTCTTCCTATAGATTCTATTAATTCTAAATATTCTGGTAAATAGGATTCCTTATTTTTTGATAGATTATACGCAGACCTTGTGACAGATCCCAATAATAATGCCATTTCTTCTGAAAAATCTGTGTATTTTATCATATATGATCTAAATGGAAATATTTTTGGATATTTGATCATTGTTTCATCATCTGAATGCAATCTTGGCATTAATCCTTTTGCTTTATCTGCAATATCACTTATATAATAACATATTTTATAATAATACGTAAATGCAATAGTAAACACAACAATAATAATAACTATAATAATTATGAGCAATAAAAAATTTAAAAATGAATAACTCATATTTTTTAAGATGAAAAATAAAAAGAACAGAAATTTTCTGAAAATTTCAGAAAATTTCTGTCAAAACACAACAAAAATTCTAGATTTTTTGAAACATCTATCTATTATCGGATCCGTTCCACAATTCTCCTTAATTCTTCTAATTGATGAGGGTAGTTTTGATCCTGGGGTATTTTAGGATCCCATTGATGAATAAAATTATAAAATTATAAAATTATAAAATTTATCCTGATCACCAAATTCTCCATGGCAGCAACCGATGATTGGCTACATTATTATACTTTATATTTGTAGTTGCATTTTTTATCTATTTTCGATCTTATATCAGTCATACTATTAGATCGAAAAATAGAAATTGAAATTATCCCTATTTATTTTCTGTATCATTTTTTTCTATTTTTTATTTTTGTACTTATAGAAAAAGGTGTAAAAATACATGAAAAAAAAATTATATAAATTTTTTCGCTTAAAAAATTTATTCTGATCAAAAAATTCACCATGGCAGCAACCGATTGGCTACCGTGGGTTAATTTTATATTAATTATTATACTTATTATTATTATAGTTGTAGTTGCATTTTTTGGAACAAGTGGAGTTGTAAGGGGTGTTAATTATAAAATACAAGATTTATCAGGATCTGATACAAGTGTAAATGTAAATACTGGTGATAATATTATGGCAATTAGCAATCCATCCATTCAACAAACAGCTGTTGTTCTAGCTAATAGTGCAAATAGAAAAGGATTGACTTTTGCAATAGCTAATACTTCTGATCCAGCTAACGATTTTAATATTACTGTAACTAATTCATCTAATGTTTCAATTGATTTCGGTGGAGCTGGTGATACAATTATGGGAGGTGAAACGGGCTTTTTCATTGCCACTAATGATAACAATTCGTTTTTAAGATATCAATAAATCAATATTTTTTCAAAAAAATTTATCAAAAAGAAAAAAATATTAGAAAAAAAGAAATACAAAAATCAAGTAATTACAAAAATATTTTGAAATTATGAATTGTTGTAAGTCTAATACTAATCGAATTTGGACTGATTTTTATAAAAATATTCAATCATTAGATTTTATTGAATCTGTTGAAGAACCAGATTTTAATTATGACAATTATTCAATTTTAAGTCTTAAAACAATATTGAGTGAGTGGATTCATGAAAATTGGGACAATCAAATATATTTAACATTCCCTGCAGGTAAGAAAGACACTTATCCAAATAGATCATATTTAACAATTCAACCAATGATTGGTAATGATGAACTAATAATGGATCAACAAATGATTGATTCTCTACAAAAAGAAGTTAATAAACTAACTATTACTGACCTTAAATCAGTTTTAGTAATTGGTAATAATAATACAATCATATTAGATTCAGGTGTTACTATCCCATCTTCATGGATTAAAGAAATGCTTCCATATGTTCCTGTAAACCCAGAATTAAATCCATATGTGGCTGAATCTGGCTTATTTGTTCAGATTAGTCACTATCCAGATTTTAGTGAAATATATACTATTCTATCAATCAATATAGAAAAAAAATTAAAACAAATGTTTACTGATGGATATGTTTATAAACCTCAATATTCAATTATTCAAAACTGGCAATTAATAACTCATGAAATGTATAAAGAAGTATATTATCCACTATGGACAGATCGTAGAATCACTAATAGCTGTGGTGGTAAATATCAATTTATCAAAAATCGAATGAATGGTATAAATACCATTGATTATTTTGTTGATTCTAATAATGTAGTAAAACACACATTCGTATCATTACTTCAAAGTCAATTACAAATACAAAAAATAAAAATCATGACTAATTACGTCAGGGTTCAAGTAGATAATTTAAATGATGCTCAAAGAATTGCATCTTTAGTCGAATATGCCGAAGAAATTGCTTCTGGTCACATTATACTTAAATTTGTTTCTAGTTCGGATAGTGTTAAAGCATATAAAGAAATTGCATTAGTTAATGAAGATAAATTAAACTATAAATCAATTGTATCATATCAAACCGAATATTTACATAGACCATATGCAGTCTCATTTTTATTCCCATACAATCTTAATTTTAATATACTTACTACATCTACAATGTTATGGAACCTATTTATGGATTATAAATTAAATGAACCTCTTCAAGAAACTGTAGATACAGTTATCTTAGATAAATTGAACATTGACACTCTGTATCAAGAAATTGAATATTCCACGGGAATTGAATATCCAGAAAATATACAATATGGTAAAAAATTATTTACACTCGTTCCCCATCATTTATCTAAGGAAGAAATAAGACAAGCTGAATTACAAGATAGGCTTCAAGCTGAACGATTGGAAAGAGAGAAGTTACAAGCTGAACGATTGGAAAGAGAGAAGTTACAAGCTGAACGATTGGAAAGAGAGAAGTTACAAGCTGAACGATTGGAAAGAGAAATTATTGAGCGTGAGCAAAGTAAACGCGAGAAAATCAAAAAAGAGAGAATAGAGCGTGAGCGAAGTGAACGGGAAAAAATCGAAATATTAGATGTAGGAGTTCCATTAATTACTCAAATTTCAGGAAAGAAAGGAGAATTACCAAAAATAACAGGTATTTCACGCAGTTTTTTTCAACCATAAAACTCAATCATTTTTGTTAATAAAATAATTGATAAAAACTAAGAAACCAAGCATTGGGATGTGGAAAAATTCAGATTATACAAGTACTACGTCTAATGAAAAATAACCATAAAATTTTTAAGGCAGAAAAAAGAAAATATGGGAGAAAAAATATTAGATAAAAATCGAAAAATACAAAAATAGAACAATTTTTGATAAAAAATCAATGGATTTTTTTGAAGATGGACACACTGGATATGAATACATTGGATGTGGAGATAATATCAAATTTTATTCTGATACACCTGAGTCGTCACCAAGGGAAATAGAGCATAAGTTACTTGATGATTCATCTAGTCTAATCGAGTATATTGGAGAAATTGCAGGTGACGATAATATATTACTTACTTTACTTCAAAGTGTTACAGAAGAAGATTTATCAAGGTCCATTGAACTTTCATATGAAAGATATAATCATCCTCTTATATTGGCATATATAAATACACTACCAATAATAGAATACGATAAAAATAAACACACATATGCAGATCATTGTCCCATTTCATTTGTTGATTTCAAAAATGGAAGTAAAATAAAAGTAATGCCATGCAATCATTATTATGATCCAGAGTCTATAGATAATTGGTTAAAGATGTCAACAAAATGTCCAGTATGCAAATTTGATCTCAAATCTAACTTTATATAATTATTAATCAACATTAATTAAAATAATTCATGTTATTTTTTTTTCTAATTTGTCTCAATTTTTTTCTCTTTGTCCCATTTTTTATTTTAGTTGTATCCACTAAAGAAAGAAGTCCAGTTCTTGTGGCCATCACTCTGGAGCTTAACAGATCCACCTGGACAAACTACATAGGGTTCTGAACTACCATTAATATAGAAATCGCAAGTTGGCTTGATGTAAACTTCATGACATGATTTGTTGCTGAATTCAATGGCAGGGGCACACTCATAGCAGTGACCATGACGATCCTCCTCTTTACCATGACCATCAGGAAGATAGATCTTTACACAATCACAAGCATGCTTGGGTACGATAACTGAGCTGATCTTTTTCGGTAGTTTAGTCTTTTCTTTGACAATAAGAACGCTTTGCTTGTTGGTACGGCATGCGTCCTTACCATCTTTACCACAATGTCCATCTTTGCCAGGTCTACCACGCTCCCCTTTCTCACCCTTGCGACCGTTCTTTCCATCACACCCATCTTTTCCGGGACGTCCACGGTCACCCTTCTCCCCGGGGCGACCACGGTCTCCTTTCTCTCCCTTGCGACCGTCCTTTCCATCACATCCATCCTTACCGGGGTGACCACGATCCCCTTTGTCCCCCTTACGACCGTTCCTTCCATCACAACCATCTTTCCCGGGACGTCCACGGTCCCCCTTCTCCCCGGGGCGACCACGGTCTCCTTTCTCTCCCTTACTACCATCATGACCACATTTCCCGTCCTTACCACAATGCCCATCTTTTCCAGGGCGACCACGGTCACCCTTTTCACCCTTGCGACCGTCCTTTCCATCACAACCATCACGACCACGGTTTCCCTTCTCCCCCTTGCGACCGTCCTTTCCGTCACAACCATCCTTTCCAGGACGACCACGGTCCCCCTTGTCTCCCTTATCACCTTTCTTTCCATCATGACCACATTTCCCGTCCTTACCACAATGCCCATCTTTTCCAGGGCGACCACGGTCACCCTTTTCACCCTTGCGACCGTCTTTTCCATCACAACCATCACGACCACGGTTTCCCTTTTCACCCTTGCGACCGTCCTTTCCGTCACAGCCATCATGACCACGGTCGCCCTTATTACCCTTGCGACCGTCCTTTCCGTCACACCCATCCTTTCCAGGTCGACCTCGGTCGCCCTTGTCTCCCTTATTACCTTTCTTTCCATCATGACCACATTTTCCGTCCTTACCACAATGTCCATCCTTTCCAGGGCGACCACGGTCCCCCTTGTCTCCCTTATTACCTTTCTTTCCATCATGACCACATTTTCCGTCCTTACCACAATGTCCATCTTTTCCAGGGCGACCACGGTCACCTTTTTCCCCGCGGCGACCACGGTCACCTTTTTCCCCGCGGCGACCACGGTCACCTTTCTCACCCTTACGACCATCATGACCACATTTTCCGTCCTTACCACAATGCCCATCTTTTCCAGGGCGACCACGGTCACCCTTTTCACCCTTGCGACCGTCCTTTCCGTCACAACCATCGCGGCCACGGTCACCTTTATTACCCTTGCGACCGTCCTTTCCGTCACAACCATCATGACCACGGTCCCCCTTATCACCCTTGCGACCGTCCTTTCCGTCACAACCATCATGACCACGGTCCCCCTTATCACCCTTATCACCCTTGCAACCGGGGTAACCTCTGGGACCACGTTTGGGTTTATCACATCCATGACTGGGCTCAGAATGGGGTGGTTTACATGAACAGCTTTCATCAGATGAAGAAGATGAGCTAGAAGAAGAACTAGAACTAGAACTTGAACTAGAGGAAGAAGAAGAGGAAGAGGAAGAGGAAGAGGAAGAGGAGGAGGAAGAGGAGGAGGAAGAGGAAGAGGAAGAGGAAGAGGAGGAGGAAGAGGAAGAGGAAGAGGAAGAGGAAGAGGAGGAGCTAGATCGACGGGACTGGCTAGCGAGTTGTTTAACCTGAGACTGAATATCAGTTGAGAAATAAGAGTCTTCAGCACAAAGAATCTTAATAGAATCCGTATCTAGAACGTTACCATGTTTATCTTTGAGAACCGATTTGATCAGATGCTTATCACCGGTTTTGAGAGGAATATCAATACTATGACCATGCATAGTATCATGATAATATCCATTTACATAGATTTCACAGGTGTATCCATCACTTTTAATCTCAATATCATGATCAATCAAGATATGAGATGGGACCTTAGAATGATCATCAGGGCTGACAATTTTGATTTTATTTTTACGGGAGTGTTTTTTGATCCCCATTTTGATTTTTTAAGAGTTAATTTTTTAATTAAGAAAAATTTTTCTCAAAAAAATCTTAAAAATTTATGCATATATTTTGGGAATTTTCGGAATCGGTATAATATCTGGTGAAAATATAATAGAATATATAACTTACAATAAAAATAATAATTATTGTAATTATTATAGTTAATATTATAATTGATGTGGTAATTCCATTGCTAGGGGTTTTACCGAAATCATTGCTAGTAGAATCATCACCATCCATATTTTTAGAAATTTTATATAAAATTTCTGGAAATTTATAAAATTTATTTATTTTAAGAAATTTTATATAAAATTTCTGGAAATTTGTGAGAGGAAAAGGAAAAAAATGAAATTGAATAAATAAATAGCATATAGAAAAAACCGATGGAGATACCGCGTTCTGAAATAATTCATAGTACTCGTGGGTTAGAAAGA
>Ga0209977_10000918_pt1 | contig 12356 bp, 15 predicted proteins | sample SumtaG_2_FD_183113 | JGI IMG/M metagenome (GOLD analysis project Ga0209977, IMG submission 183113) | Deep subsurface microbial communities from Indian Ocean to uncover new lineages of life (NeLLi) - Sumatra_00607 metaG (SPAdes) (version 2) | ecosystem: Environmental > Aquatic > Marine > Oceanic... | reverse complement strand
CTATACTCAGTATCAAGTTGATGAAGCTAACAAGTTGTTAGAGTTAATGAACCGCCCACACTTAAAGCAAATCGGAGAGCACTACAAAGACACTATAGGAACACTATACCTGAACTAATGAAAAAGCCAACACAGCATTAATTGAGGGCTACAAAAACTACGAAGAACTTCAATATGAAGATGCGGTCATTTTTCTTAAATGGGTCTTAGGGGAAGATGATGATGAGCCTATTGAGTATTGCTGATTCTGCGACCTAAAAACATGGTGGAAGCTAACCACAGGAGATAAACTCACTAAAATCAATTCACAGAAATCACAAAGTAAGGGTAAAATCTAGCGAAAATTGACACAAAGTCAGGGTAAATTAATATATTAGCATTGCATTTTGTATGTATGTGTCATATTAGTTAAATGGTTTCATTGCCCGTCGTTGTTAGGCGGGCTTTGCTTTTGCCGCTAATTTTCAGTACTTTGCAGTCATGAGAACACACCCTCAACAACCAGTACCAAAGAAGATAAAGCACAAAATAGACAGATTGAAATGAATCCAGAAGACGTAAAGAAGGTATTTGATGCATGGCAACACGCGATAAGCATTGCAATAACCACAAGACATTGGGCGGCTAAACTAAATACCCGCGAACACAAAAAATTCCTTTCTCACACCACACGAGACGAATCAACAGTAATATTCACTAGCGGGCCTCTAGGGGGTCAAATCTTAATTCTGAGCTAATGAGTTGCGAAAATTGCCCTAAAGCTTTACCAGCGCCTATATGCGCTGAGAACCTAAATGTAGGAGAGGTATCTACAGCAAATCCAGTATATGTCTATTTCGAAAGCATCGGAACAGGACGACTAAACAGATACGAAGCAACCCCTGTAGCGGGCGTTGTAGTGATAGATACCCCACAACTAGCTATAAATACAAGCTACAGAGTATGGATTAACGAACAAACCACAGAAACCCCTTCTGAGGGATTAGATATTACCTTAGATCAAGGCGCAGGCACTACAGTAGTAGAGTGTTATCTATTCAGATTCACCAACCCACAGCAAGGTGATTACACGACAGTTAAAGTAACACTAGAGGAATGACAGAAGAAGTAGAAAAAGACTTAACAGAGTACTACAAAACTGTTTGGTTCCAGCAAACCTCTCTAATGATCCAAGTATTAAGCAACAGGAAGTTAGGCCACCATCCAGAACTACTAAGATACCGTCAAGGCTTAACGATGTTCACCAGAAACCCGAAATACTTTTTATGAGCCTACTCACCTTGTACGCAATAGTATTTAGTTTGTGGAATCTTCCGTCTTACGTAATGCTGTTTCTGTATGTACGCAGAATGAGAAAATGTAAGTTGTGGAAAAAGAAATGGAACACAGCTTTATCGTTGTATTTGGCTGGGCTATTGTTTTTAGGCGTCATGGAATTGCCGAGACTAATCGTGAGCTACAAAAAGAAACTTGAATTCATATAGATATGTTCGCAACAGATAAAGAAAAACTCATAGCTAACCTTTGCGTTAAGTCGGCGTCAAATGCTTAACAAGCTCCGCTCCATATCAATAGGCTGGTACAAATACCTATTCACAGACTCAAGAGAGCTAATAAAGGATCGTACCGATCTCTGCAAGGAATGCCCTATATCTCAAAAAAAAGGCAAATACAGTGGATGGTGCAGAACTGCTAACGGCGGTTGTGGTTGTCATCTAAAAGCTAAAGCAGCCTACGAAGATTCAAGCTGCGATTTCGGAGTATGGGGGCCTAACTTCACTAGCGAAGAGAATTTAAAGCAATTGATAAAAGGTGAGCAAAAAGAAGTATGATACATGGTCGTACGACACTGTGAAATTAGATGATTGGGGATACGATTGCATAAGAGTATTGATAGGCGACAACGTTCCAAACGCCTTAAAGTTAGCTGCCAAGGAATACGATCACATTAAAAAGACCAGAAAGTCGATGACTAAACGCGACAGAAACACCCACGCAGATGCAGTATTTATAGAAAGTGACTATGGTTTCTTTTTTGTGTTCTCAGACGAAACAACAATTGAGATAATCGCGCACGAATGCTTTCACGCTACACTATCATTTATGAAGGCCAAAGGTATGAAGCTAAACAAAGGAAGTGAGGAGGCTTACGCGTATTTAAACGGCGTATTAGTTGAACGAGTAAACAAGATTTGGAAACGACATAAAAAAGCATTGAAATGAAACTAGAATACTACGGTGGGGAAGGCTTTGAAACTTCACGCAGACCAGAAAAAGATGAGTATAGTGTAAAGTGGACAGAACCAGACGGAACGCATTGCGATAAACCCTATGCTAGTTACACAGAGGCTAAAAAGCACTATGATAGCATTGATGGCAGCAAGGCATTTTGGCACCGCTATACTTTAGTTGACGCATGGACAGAATCCGAATAGATGGAATACCTAGTAGCAGATAACAAATACCACCTATCTTACCAAGGATTACGTGAGTCCTACAATCAGTACGTAGCACTAACAGATGAAGAGTTTAGGGAAAAACTACCCGAAATACTTCATCTAACATGCGTAATATGCTATCTCAAAGAGTGTGGAAATGAATCCACATTAAGCGACAAAGGCGTAATACACCTTCTCGTTCATCAATTACACATTCCAGAAGAACCACTAGAAAGCTTACAAGAGGCGCGTGAAGCCTTCGAAAATATTTGTAAATTAGCGTAATGAAGGGCTTTGAAAACCTATATCACCAGTTCACAGATGCCAAAGGTAGAAATTACTACACATTCGCCTCTGGTACTATGCCATTTGTACGTTATCAGCAACAAAGGGAGTTCCTACGATGGATGCAGGTAGGTCAGAGTGAATCTGAATACTTGGAATTGATCGATAATGCAGCGCAAGCCCTCACACAGGGGGCCAAGGGTTTAACAACGGTATCCAAGGCTTTGAATGAGATGAAATTCCGCATCAATACCATTCGTCCCAACCTAGTATATCAGATGATGGCCGTATCGATAGTCAGAGAAGACGAAAACCCATTATCATTCCATAGGGAGATACAAGAGGAAAAGGCGAAGATGATAGAAGAGGACATGACGAAAGAAATGGAGTTTTTTTTTGCCTTAAAACCTTTAATGCCACTGTTAAGCAAGTCACCACATACCAAGGACTCATTTCAAAGCATCTTGAAGGCCTTGGATCAAGTGGAGATAAGCAGGACAAAAACCAATACAGCCTTAGAGCGTCACGTCAAGCCAATTTCGACGCCGACACCAGCTTAAACATGGCTATAGTGCAGGAGGACTTAGATCAGTACGAGACTTTAACACAAATGCCAATCAGAGACTACGTTCTAAGGGTTAAATCTTTCGTCTCAAAATGTATCAGAGACAAGGAGAGAGCGGCAAGGATGAGGTCGAAATCGAGAAAACGTTGAAAACCATAATACTAAAATACCTACTACGCAAGCTGTGCGCGCATAAGGACGGCCTTATACTTCGATTTATAGCCGACGACAGCACCAAGTACTACGGGTTTAAATCAAAACCCCCTCCTATGCGTCACGCCCGCATACAGAGGAACTACCAATTAATAGTATCGGGATTGTCGGGCGAAGATTACACTAACACTCTTAATAAGATCGTTGATAACTTAAAAGACGGTATCGAACAAGCTCACAAGAAGCAAAAAAACATTAAGCTTCAGGTGGTATTTGCGCTACTATTCGAGTTACAAGAGAGAGCAACCGAACCCAACATCGACATAATAGCAGATATTCTAGCTACAACACTACTATTAAGCGACGAAGACCCGAACCACATCGACAAAAAGGTTCATCAAAAGAAAAAAGCTCATATAACGGAGATACTTGAGCACACCCCAGAACAGATCATAAGGCTCCCAGAGTATCATATATTCTACGACTCAGGAATGTCAGGAGACCTATTAAGGGCCATTCAGGCACAGAGCAAATTGACACACGAGCAAATAAATGCTATCTTAGCACACAACTAGGGAATACCCAGCCACCGAAGCAACAGGCTAACCCCTAGGCATGAGTGAAATAGTACTTAAGATTTGTGGTGACGCTAGTTGTCTTCAGAAAGAATTCCAGCAAGCCGCCTCAAGCGGTGATAAGTTTGCCAAAGAAACCGACAAAAAGGTAACAGGAAAGCTTAGTGGCTCTTTTAACAAGCTTGGCAACACCATCAAAAACAATCTACTCCCAGTATTTGCTATTGGAGGGTTAATTGCTGGTGCCGCAAGCGCAATAAGGGAAGCTACTGAGATCATCAACAAATTCGATTCAGCGGTAGCGGAGTTGAGTGCTATTACGGGAGCTACAGGAGAGGACTTAGATTTTTTCCGACAAAAAGCCATTCAGCTAGGCCCAGAATTCGCCAAGTCAGCCACCGAAGTAGTAGACGCGTTTAAATTGGTAGGGTCGGCACGTCCTGAACTTCTCAAGAACAGTGAAGCCTTAGCAGAGGTAACAGAATCGGCGCTTTTGTTGGCTCAAGCTTCAGGGTTAGAGCTAGAAACCTCGGTAGATTCACTCACTTCTACCTTGAATCAGTTCGGAGTACCAGCAGAAAAGGCAGCAGATGCAGTAAACACTCTTGCGGCGGGTTCCAAAGCGGGTGCGGCCCCAGTGGATCAAATCTCACAGTCACTTGTAGCGTTTGGCGCGGTAGCCAACCAAAGTAACGTAAGCTTAGAAGAGTCTGTAGGACTTATTGAAACATTGGCAGATAAATCAATCACGGGATCAGAAGCAGGTAACAAGCTTAGAAACGTACTCACTATTTTATCTACAGCAGACGCCTTGCCAAAAACTGCTTTGGATGAATTGGAGAAGTTTGGCGTTAATTTAGATGTTGTGACAGACAACTCTATCCCTCTTAACGAGCGTTTAACAGAATTTAGCAAGATTGCAGGAGACAGCACAGCCTTGGTTAAGGTGTTTGGTAGAGAAAACCAAGTAGCAGGCTCTATCATCCTTAATAACGTAGATCGATTCAACGAATTGACGGACGCCGTAACAGGAACGAATGTAGCGTTCGAGCAAGCGGAAATAGTCAGCCGAACACTGGAATTCCAAACAGCAAAGACCGAGGCGACTTATGAGTCATTAGTTCTTTCACTCGACAACGGAACAGGGCCTTTAAGTGAAACACTCGTAGGATATGAAAAGCTAAAGCAATCTCTTTTCGAATTCCTCACCACTGCTAATGATGCCACTGCAAGCAATGATGATTTAGTAAATTCATTGAATAAATTTACAGCAGCGTTTGATTCTTTTGCTGGAACAGGATTGATTTCAGAGGCGCAAAAACAATTAGCGGGGGTAAATGCCACGCTTGATAAGTATGTGGATGCTAATGTAAACGCAGCGTTTGCAGCGCAGGATTTAGCTAGAGAGACAAACCTAGGGCAAGAAGCCATTCAAGAAGGAGTAAAAGAAACAGGAGTCGTTTTAGATACTCAAGTCACTAAGCTCGGGGAGATCGCCGAGCAGGTAAGAACAACATCGGGCGCAGAAAAAGAAAGAGCTTTAGAAAACTTCAGGCTACAGCAAAGAATAGTAGATGGAATTGAAGAAGAGTTAAAAGCAAGGAGAAACCAAGCACTAACAGCAGGAGTTGGCCCAACGGCAGGTACTTTAGGGGATATACAAGCATTTGCAGAGAGAAAGAAAGAAGAAGAGAGACTGCAACAGGAGCAAGACAAAAAGGATCAAGAAAGAGACAAGAATAGAGACAAGCGAAGAAAGGAACGTGAAAAGCTAGAAGCTGAGGTCGCTAAACTCCGAGCCAACGCATTAGAAGACGAGAGAGAGCGTGAATTAGCCTTATTGGAACTATCCTTTCAAAAGGAGCTTAAAGCGGTAGAAAAGAGCGAAGAGGGTAAAAGATTAGCTCGTGAGCAGTTCGAACGCGAACAGTTAGAGATCAATCAAAAGTTTGACGAACTAGGAATAGAGCAGAACGCGCAAGCTATCCAATTAGAAGCTGAACAAGCAATTAGATCAGCAGAGGAGCTAAACGTAAGGCTAGAAGAGATCGAACTTAACAGGCTAGAACAAAGAAAGATACTACTTCAGAACGCGGGTCAAGACACAACAGAGGTAGATTCTCAAATCTTAGCCCAAAGGCAAGCCCTTAACGATGCTCAACTAGATTTAGACGTAAGCAGAATCAATGAAAGAGCAGACTTAGAGCGTTTATCGGCAACCCAAACTATAACAAACGCGGAGGAACTGGCAGACGCGGAACTGCAAATCGAGATAGAAAAGCTGGAAGCTATAATTGCCGCGCGTCAAGCAGCGGGGGAATCATCTATTGAGCAAGAGCAAGAATTAGCCAACCTAAGACTAGGAATCCGACAGGAAGAAATAGCCAGCGAACAAGAATTGCAATCAACTAGAAAAGATGCAGCGATAGAGTTAGCAGGAACACTAAGAGATTTAGCGATAGCTTCCTTACAAGCACAAACAGACGCCCAAGTGGAGGCTATAAATGAGCAAAAGGATGCCGAACTAGCAGCGATAGATGAACAATTAGCCGCCGAAACACTATCTGAGCAGCAGAGAGAACAACTACTAAAGGAGAGGGAGCGTATTGAGCAGGAAGCGGACAACCGCGCAAAAGAACTGCAACGAGAGCAAGCGGAAAGGGAACGCGCAATCGCAACATTCGAGGCCTTTATTAATGGTGCGGTAGCGTTTACCAAGGCGTTGACTATCGATCCTACGGGTATTTTAGCGGGTATCACAGCTGCTCAAACCATCGCACAAATAGCCCTTATTAACTCTCAGCCTCTACCAGCATTTGCCAAGGGTACAGAAAACTCACCAGAAGGTTACGCTCTTGTTGGTGAGCAAGGCCCAGAAATCGTATATTTACCTAAAGGCTCCAAGGTTAAAACAGCCACAGAGACACGTAGAATAATGAACTCAGGTATAAGCGGCCACGCCATCAACAATATAGTAGAAGAACAGAGGTCGAGAGAAGTTTATTTGAGTCAGAAGACGTCTAACAATTACCAAAACTTCCAAGACGGTAATTTGATAAGAAGCGGAAGAGATACCCAGAAAGCCATCTATGAAACAGCAGGAATGATCGTAGATGAATTGAAAAGAATGAACTACAAAGGAAGGGGTGTTATATGAGGGTAGATTTATATCTCGACGGGGTAGTAAAAGAAGGGTATTTGAATTGGCGCGACCTAACCAAACAAATCAAGCGCAGTGACGACCTTAAGATATTCACGGTTCAGCAGGTCGGACCTTTAGAGTTAGAAGGAGAAGCAGCTAAGTACATCAGAGATCAAAGAAACGACTTAGGGGTATGCGGTAAGGTTCAGGTCGAAATAATTGTAAGAAAAACCGAAGATCAAGCTTATTCGGCTGTGTCTGGGGAAATAGAACTATTCACTATTGATAGTTTCGTATCAGATAATAGTTCTCAAAAACAACTTACAGTAGAGCTAAAAGATCAAGGCTTTGCTAGTAAGATTTTGGACTCACAGAACAAGAAATTCTTCATAGGCCAAGGAATAGATGTAAATCAAGGTAGTTTTACCCCTAGCGTGAATATTGAATTGCAGACGTTTGACCCAGAAGACAATTCCAATATAGGCGGAAAAGTCAAAGCCTATGACTTAAAAGACTGTTTCACTGATATTGTTAAGGCACTTTCAGAGGATACAATATCCTTTGAATCAACTTGGTATGATAACCTACCAGACGAAGAGAGATATTGCGTCACGACGGGGGTAAATCTACGCCAACAATCTTGGAGTGACCCATACATAAGCTTAAAAGACCTATTCGAGAACATATCTAAGAAGTATAATTTGTGGTTTTTCGCCATTACGGTAAATGGACAGTCTACCTTAAGGCTAGAAGAAGAGTCTTTTATCACTCAATCAGACAGCATAAGACTAGACGACGTACGAGACATAAGCAAAACCACTGACATTCAAAAGTTCTACTCTGAGGTAAAGGTAGGTTCGAGCGAATCCACTAAGGATTTAACAGGAGTCACGGAATTAGCGCCTTTCATCAGGGTGATGAGTGAATTCCCGTACATCCCAGCTATCACACACACAGAAGAAACATGGTCAATAGAAGGAGAATGCACTGGGGGGACGTCCTTGGAGCTATTTACGGATTGGGTAATAGATCACAACGAGATTCAAAACGCGGTAATTGATGATGATGACGACAACGACGAAGAGATATTCATTATTCAATACAACCAAAACACCCTTAAAGCCTCCTCAGAGCGATTAACAGACCCGCTTACAGGTGGTGCATATATTTACAACCCTGAACTAATTAACATCAGGGTGATAGACAGATTCAGACTACAAAACAACATCACCAATAATTTCGTACAAACTACAGATAAATTTTACGTAGGAACCAATCAAACCTCAGGTCCTCACGCTGTAAGTACGGAATGGAATCCTACGCCTTTAGACGTAGATAGCCCTCTACCGTTTTTCAACGATAACTCAAGGTGGAACACGGGAACCTATCAGTTTGAAGTGCAAGAAACGGGCGTGTATAGATTCTGGGGGGAGTATTTCGTAGATGTAATAGACAACTCAGGGGCAAACAACATAGAATTAACCGCTAGAATACAAGAGTACACCCCAGCAGGTGAGGTAGTAGACAACTATTTACTTGCCATCGGCTCTAGTGTTCCACCTTCAGGCAGTGTTATTAGTTTGGACTGGCAAGACCAACCAGCATACCTAAAGAAGGGTAATTTTGCGCAATTAAGATTAGTAGCTACAGTAACAGGAGCGCCTTGGTCATTTACATTTCTCGACCAAGACCCTCTTACGCTTGATCCTACGTTCTTAGAACTCAGAAATACAGTAACAGCAGGAGAGGCTGCTACAGATCAAGACTCAGCAGATTACTTTGCTATAAATTACACTTTTGAACACGCTATAGATGAGGCATTGTGGTTGGACATGGAATCAAACCCAGCGCGTCAGATACAAGTATTCAACGACGTAGACTACAGCCATATAAAAGTCTTAGGTGGGTGGCCATCACAAATAAGCCGAAACTTAATAACAGGGGAAACATCTTGGGAATTAATATCAAACGAAACAGAAACACCATTTACATGAGATACCTAATCATCATATTTGCGTTAGTCGGATGCTCCAAACAGACTCCAGAGTACATACAAGCCACAATCAATGCCGATGACATAGAGATAGGTCTTGTCAATGAGCATCAAAGCTTCACGGCGCACGTAGACCAAACAAAAACCGTCAAACTACTAGAAAATCAAGAATACACACTAGTTATAAGTTCAGAATACGAACAAAGTTTTGAAATATTGCTTAATTTCAATGGATTATTTCGCAGACAGACTTACAAAGTAGAAGACGAACTAATAACAACACTAAGCACAGATAGATATTAAACTGATTAACAGCAACTTACACTCATACACTTTAAGTAATGATTTACCTAAGAAACCAAGCATACCCTTTTGATGTAGCTCCTGATGAGTGTGACTGCTGTGACGAATTAAACATAGATCAATTAGTTAATCAGACCGACGTCACTCAGTTTCAAAACATTATGGACGTGTCTGCGTTTGCTCCACAAGTCGTAGACGATCCTAGTTTTGATCTGACAGTAGGAGGTGGTAGCCCGTGGACTATTACAAGCCCTATATACACCGTCGGAGGAGGGCAGTTATGTAAAGTTCTCACAGGAGCCGCTCAGAGTTTTCAGAACAACATCTTCATAGTCGGTAATTATTACTGCGTTAGAGTGACGCTGGATGAGCTATCAGGAGGTGTTTTTGATCTAACAGTAGGCGGTAATCTATTTACCTTATCTGCCATAGGCGAATACACGTTTTACATCGAAGCCACAGGAGATGGAGTAAGGGTGTTTGGAGATGATGGCGTTTTGGGCTGCTTGAGTAGGATAGAAGCTTTTGAGGTCTTCCCTCAACACACCAAAATACTAATAAAGGACTCTACAGGCACAGTAATAGAAGTTTTAGACATTCAAAACCACCCCGATACTTTTGAGATTATGAAGAATTCAGTAACTAATTTTGTTGACTGGTTTGATCTGGGGATAGACGAAGGCTGTTACACATTATGTATCGCAGACCCAAATTTAAACACAGGTGGTCAAAACTTCCTATTCAATGGTGATTTCAGTATAGATGGATTTTCAGGAAATGAATACAAAACAGGCTGGTTGTTGACCAACGGAGCAGGTAGTTGGCAAATCACAGGCGGTCAGCTAGAATATAATTCCAGCGGAGCAGGAGACGTAGGGTTAGCGGAACACATATTTACCAGTTACGAGGTAGGCACTCTTTACGATGTAGAGGTAGTTGTTACTGATGTTACTGACTGTTCGTTAAGTGTGAAAATAGGAACCGTCGCAGGGCCATCAATTAACGCCGCAGGAGCGTATAATTTCCAGATCACACCTGACGATACTAACCTAAACCTCACTGTCTTCACGATGGGCGCAGGAGCCACCAATATCGACATCGATAGCATAACTATAACCAAAGCCAATACAGAGGACTACGTAGGAAACTCAGAAGGCCCCAGAATAAACCTAGGTAATCATGAATGCACGCATCTGGTAAACGCCTGCCATAATGGCCCAGCAGCAGGATTTAATTTTGATGGCGGTTTCTCCCCTACTATTAGGCTAAAATCCCAGATAGGTCGCGCAACATACGGAGGAACCAGAATATCCAGTAAGTTAAGCAACGGTTCTTACACAAACGTTTATTATGACAGAGACAAAATCAAAGAATTCCAGATCGATTTTCAGCCCGAATATGTATACGATTTCCTTTCTCTTATCTTAGGATTTAAGTACTGGGCTATAGACGGCGTAAGAAGACATGCTCAAGACGACGAAATAAGCCCAACCTACCCAGATACTGTAAATTGCAACGGAACTACGATTATAAACATTATCACACACCCACAGCAAAACGACGCTGCTATTACATTTAGAGATTGTACAGGTCTAGCCACGTCTTGCACCTCAAGCAATTTCCTAGTACAGGCAGAAGATAACGACTCATTCATAACTCAAACAGACGGATTTAAAATCATTATAAACCCTTAGTCATGCCGAATAAATCAGTACCTCAACTAGATGCAATAGCGCCTCCGATACAAACTACAGACCTCCTGCATGCAGTAAGAGCAGGAAAGGACTTTCAGGGTGCGGCTGATCTGCTTATAACCTACCAGAAGATAGTAACTCAAATCAGTTCTGCTCAGTTTCTTGCAGCAGCTACGACACCTATTGTTATTCTAGCAGCACAAGGAACAAACACGTTCATTAACCCTGTACTATCGGTTCTTAGAAACGTAGCGGGAGGCGGCGCGTACGTAAGTCCTGATCCCGCTGGTATATGGCACGCTTCAGGAACTTCGGCGTTACATGAATTTAGCTTAACAGTGGCCACAAGCATTACGGAACACGTAGAACAAGGCGAAAGATTTGGCAAGGTAAAGTTTGTTGAAAATGATGATTTAGTATTTAAGGTGGATGGCGTAGACCCAACGATAGGAACCAACGAATTCGAGCTTACCACATGGTATACAGTACTAGATTTCAGTTAAAGCGATACTTTAAGTGCTTTTGCATAAGTAACTAGCAATTACTATATTTGCTCTACACGTCTTTTTAGGTGGCCTAGATTGGGAGGCCATATAGTGACCCAAGATTTTGAATTTAAAAACTTATAATCATGGGATGCTTATCATGCTATACGTGTGACGAACTCGAAGAGCAGGTTTTGAATGTAGGTTGTGATCCTCTCACGGGGGTTGTTCCTGAAATCATGCTCTTTAAGTGTGGCGCTCTTCCAGCAGACCCCTCGAATGATACTGAAATTAACAACTTGCTAACAGCAGGTGATGCAGTGCTATATAAGAACCTGAAGGTACTTGTAAACGCACCTAGTGAAATTTCACAGACATCATTGGTTGCAGGTGAATCGGATCGTGTTTCTAATTACGACCGCACCGCTTCTCTAATCGACGGGAATGTAAACGCTGGTAACGTAGATGCATACAATGCTATGAACTCATCGAACGGTAAAGTGTTCGGCGGAGCGTTGTTGTATTACTGCGAATCAGAGCAAGTCAAGTTTATTGAAGCCAATACTATTATGGCTGGTGGATTTAACGACGTAGAAAACGAGCAATCAAAATGGGAAGGTGAGTTACGTTGGAGATCTAAAAGCGATCCAACGCTCCACACTGCACCATCAGGAATCTTCGGTCAATAATGAGCAAAGGAATTGTATTATTCGCTTTTGGCGA
>Ga0209977_10000915_pt1 | contig 12368 bp, 11 predicted proteins | sample SumtaG_2_FD_183113 | JGI IMG/M metagenome (GOLD analysis project Ga0209977, IMG submission 183113) | Deep subsurface microbial communities from Indian Ocean to uncover new lineages of life (NeLLi) - Sumatra_00607 metaG (SPAdes) (version 2) | ecosystem: Environmental > Aquatic > Marine > Oceanic... | reverse complement strand
CCAGATTGTCTTAATAACTCTACACTAGTGTCAAATTTCTCTAATATTATAAACGCTTTTGCACCATTAATGAAACAGACCTTTGCTTTTTCAAATTCATTTAACTTAAGATACGAATTTCCCGCTACATGGTATTTATTACCAGCTTTTTTAAATTGTCTAGCCTTAAACAGTTGCTCAGCTCTTAAAAATTGATTTTCGGCAACTAATTTTTGATCCTTTCCCATTAGAATAAAACCTTTAAAAATTTTTTAATTTTTTAATTATATTTACTTAAACGATTTAAGATTTAAAAAATAGAAGTTGAATAATTCTGAATAAAATACTGCTCGTCTAATTGAATCCTAAGAAGGTACATATCGTGATGGGCTTTCATGAACTGAAAACAGTCTTTAAACGCTTTTTGAAGAGTACTTCTAAGAGGGGCGATGCGAAGTTCCCTGCTTTTGAGAGGAAAATATGAATTATAAATAAAAATAAATCGAAAAGTCTTAGAAAAAAGTGAGCATAATTTCAAAACGAGGTAGCCCGAAGTCTGCGTCTCTTTCGCGATGTTCTTCACGAGAAAGTAGCTTAACATTATAACCTTGCCGTCGCTATCTAACAAACTCTCGGACCTAAAAAAATAATCCAAAATCGTTTTCTTTACCAAAAAGCTCTCGGAAAATCCGTACTGGGAGTCTACACCTCGTACCAGAGCTATCGCTTGGTTTACCGTTTTAGCCATTGTTTGCTCAACATCGTAGAAGTTATTATTATTTTTGTTATCATCGTTATTTTTGTTGTTATTAAAAGAAATATGGATGTTTAAAAAAAATAGACCAAAGGAACTTCCAGAATCTTTTTATAAGCTACCTTATTTAAATGGAGGTTTATTTCGACCAAGTGGTATAGAGTTAGATAAAAATGGGAATCGAAGAAATGTGCAGTTAAATCCTGACGCAATTAAAGATATTTGGGATTTCTTTAAAAGATATCAATTTTTAAAAGAACCTACAAGTAAAAATGAGGATTCTAACACAATTAATCCAGAAATTAAAATTATTATTTTTAATTTTAAAATCTTACAAAATAAATTAAGTTGTCGAACTTTAGTCAATAATAAGCCTATTTAAATATTTTGATGTTAAATAAAATCAATTAGATTCATTATATTCCTCAATTTCGATTTTTTTTATAGTATCTAGAGATCGAATACTAGAAAAAATGTAAATCAACGTTATGGCAATAAACGCTAAAAGGGCGCTAATGAGGAATAGAATAGGTGTTCCTATAGCATTTGCTAAAGGTCCCGCTAATAAAATGCCTAATGGCATCGCAACAAAAGACAATGTCGTATCAATTGATAAAACTCTTCCTACTTTATCATGAGGTACTTTTAAATGGATTATTGTAAAATAGAGTGAACTGATTATTGGCACAGGTAAACCAATTATGGATGAGTAAATCATTAAAAGAGGAATGTTCCCTGTAGGTGTTGTTGCAAATAATATACTTCCTATAGACATAATAATATAAGCAACATATATCATACGCATTTTATGTTTCCAATTTTTCTTAACAGATGTAGTAATTCCTCCTATGACCATTCCGATATTATAAGCCATCGAAACCAGTGAAAAAGCGAGCACAGTTCCACCATGATCGACTTTAACGAAATAAGCCACTAATGTACCCTGTGGTTGATACAAAAAGTTAAGAATCATAAATGCAATCATCATGCTAAGAAGTCCTGGTATATCATGAATAATATTCACCCCTTCCTTAAATGAAGTCCGAAAAGAGTCTCTCTCATGCTTCTCAGGAAGTTTTTTCACACGAGGTATCTTTATTAGTAATAGTGGTATCAATGCTATTAAAAAAGTTATTACATCTATCCATAAAGCTTCTTGTACTGTGAAAAAAAGTAATAGAAAACCTCCAACTACAGGTCCAATAACATTAACAAAACTTGTAAAAAGGAAATTAATCCCATTGATTCTACTTAACCTATCTTTTGGAACCATAGTTGGAATAATTGCATTCGCAGTCGGCGTATGGAATGCTTGACATGTGCTTCGTATTGCCACAAAAATTAACAATATCCAAAATTGCATTAAATTAAATATAAAGAATAAGATTAAAATGAAAGTTGAAAATGCTTGAAGTGAGTCTACCAACAATATCAATTTTCTCCTATCATACCGATCTGCAACTATACCAGCAATAGGTGAGAAAATGATCATTGGTATAAAAAAGGTAAATATTGCCGTTGAAATAGCGATTGGATCTTGTGTAGTATCAGTTATCCACCACACTAATACAAAAAATACTATGCTTGAACCAAAAATTGAAACTATTTGACCAACCCAAAAAAATAAATAGTTCTTAAATGTTTTATTATCCAGCTGAATCTCCAAGGTTAACTCACACAAATATTTGATAAAGTAGTTAAGAAATTAGCTTAATTAAGCTTTGCGTTTTTTTATAAAAAATAATGATGATCTTAATTCTAATAAATTAATATTCTATTATTTTTAAGATTTATATAAGTTTAACATCTAAACTATCTCCATTTTAAAGATAAGTACAATTAATTTCAAAAAATTTGAAAAAATCATTTAACTTCATGATATGGTGCTATTCTACAAAAAATGGTATCACCTACTTGAACATTCTCTAAGAAATCTGAAACCTTTTTGTGACTAATTTTACAAATAAACTCTAATCGCGCTTCCTCTTTTTGTATCCATTCGCAATAATTAGAACCGTTTTTAAAAACAAATAAGAATCAGCTTGAGCTCATGTTTTTGCCACCCTATTCCCCCGATTTAAACCCAATGGAGTGGTTCTGGAGATTCTTAAGGAAGAAAGTTCCACATAACACCTTTTTCGGCACTTTTAAAGAATTCCAGCGTGCGTTAATAAAATTTATAATAAAATTTAAATTATCATCACAAGAAATTAAAAGTAGGTGCAGTTATACAAAATTATTTAATACGTTATAAATATTATATATATATTCCCATTTTGTAATTCAAGTATTTTTGGAATCGGTCATAAAACAACAAATAAAGATATCTCTTTAAAAGGAAAAGAAAGTGTAATTTTTATAAAACGAGTTTTTCTTAAAAATTTCTAATTCTGAATCAGAAGGTTTTACTGTGCCTGATTTTTTTCCAAACTTCAATAAATCCATTAGTCCAACCAAAATCATCTTCTGTGTCCATTTATCATCAAATGATTTAAAGGCATTACAAATCTTTATATATTGGTAAATTGTTAATAATTTAAAACAATTCAATATTTTCCAAAAATGTAAATCTTCTGTTAAAATGAAGTTAGAAAAACAAAACTTAGATTTTTTTATAAATTATATAAAAAAATACCCTGACATTCTATCTGAGATATTTGAAATATTAGAAAGTTATGACTTGACTAAATTAAATAACTTCTTTGATCCATTAGATTTGTATTATCCATATAAAAAAACTCCTTTACATAAAGGTTATTTAACTCATAAAGATGAAATTTTAAAAATCTTAATGAGTACTACTATTTTCTTCCCTGAAATTCCACTCGATCCTAATCAAGAGATTTTGGATAAAAATTATATCAAAAACACTTTTAATAACACTGCTCCTGATTATGATGCAATTATGAATAAATTTTGGCCAGGACGTAGACAAGATAAAATTGATTACTTAAATATAAAAGAAGGTGAAAAAATTCTAGAATTTGGGATTGGTACAGGAATGAATTTTGAATATTATCCTGATAACTGTGAAATTTACGGTATCGATTTTGCTCCAAATATGGTAAAATATGCACAAAAAAAAATTGACAAATTAAATAAAAAAAATATTACCATTCAAGTTATGGATGGTTCGAATATGTCTTTTAATAGTAATTCTTTTGATAAAATCAATTGTGATCAAGCGATTTGTGATGCTCCGAATCCTATAGATGTTTTGAAAGAATTTAATAGAGTATGTAAGAATAATGGAGAGATTTTCTTTTTTGAACCCTTGAAATCAAAAAATAAGAAAGTTGCCATTTTACAATATATATTTTTCCCTATTGGAAGAGTTCTAGGTCATGTTTGGATTACAGAATTTCCAATTAAAAAAATTCCTTATAATTCATTTATAGATCTCATATCCCTACTTGAATATGTTCCATTTAAATTAATTGAATGTCAAACATTCGATCCTTTTGAGATTGTGCATTTAATAAAGTGTATTAATAAATAGAATTAATTGATGATAGATATTAATAGATTAACAAATATTCTTCAGGTCTTATTTAATAAATATCAAGATCAAGAAATTTGGAAAGAGGTTAATGAAACATTAGAGGAAATCGGGGGAAATATTGATAAAAAGGATTTCTATAATCCTTTTAAACACATAATAATAGGAATTTTAGCGCAAAATACAAGTGATAGAAATTGTGTTCTTGCTTATTCTGGTTTAAAAAAAGCTATAGGGGATATTAATCCAGAAAATTTGGCTAATGCAAATGAGGATTTAGTTAAAGAAGCCATCCGTTCTGGAGGACTATATAATGTTAAAGCAAAAAGAATAATTGAAGTATCTAACTATATTTTAAAGACATATAACGGAGATATAAGTTCAATATTAAAAGAATCTACTGAAGAGGCTTTAAAACAATTATTGAAAATTAAAGGAATAGGAATCAAGACTGCAGAAGTATTTTTGGTGTATATTGGAAAAAGAAAATTATTTCCAATTGATACAAACATAAAAAGAGTTCTGTGGAGAATTGGAATTACAAATCAAAAAAATAAATACATCATAATTCAAGAAAAAGTTAAAAAGAACTTAGAAGAGGATAAATTTCAACTTGCGCATGAATTATTGATACGCTTAGGGAGAGATTACTGCAAAGCTCCTCAGCCAAAATGTAGTGATTGTCCCATCAATGAATTATGTGAAAAAAATATAGAACCATCAAGGAAAAAAAGAAAAAATTAAAAATACACTCATTTTGGGTATAACACCTTTTAGGTGATCATTAAATTTAAGTTTTTACTCATAGGCGCTTAGAACGGTTTGAACGAAAATACGATCGTTTTCGAGGGTTTTGTACCCTATTTTTTTCTTTTTACTACTTTTTATTAAATAACTATACAAAGAACGCCCCGCGAGATTTGTAAATGGGATATGTCCATATTCCACAAGGAAAGTGTGAAGAGCGTATAATTTATGCCCGTATTCCTTATCTCTCTGCTTTCTCCCTGCTCCGCTTCGTTTCACCTGTGAATGCTTACTTTCTATCTTGTTGGTGGTAATGTGTTTTCCTTTAAAAATTTTGAATATAGGAGAGAGCATCCGAATCATCCACTTTTTGGTGCCCGCACGGATGGATAACTTGTTAGTCTCGAAATTTACGAAAATTTTGGCAGTACCTTCTTTCTGGAACGAATCGGATTGGTACTTCTCCAATTTTTGCCGCCATCGTTCGTTCTTAGTTTCCGATGTATCTGCTTTCAGAGGTCTGCCTCTCTTTTTCTGAATCTTGCCTTTAATGAACTTGATCTCCCACTTAAACGTGAGCTCATACTTATTGCGATAAAATGCCTTCCAATGCGTGTAGATCTTATAATGTAGAAAGTGAGGACCAAGTTTTTCATACTTGCTGATGATAACCTCTCCACGTTGCTTTTGGGTATGTAATTGAGCCACATGAATTACTTTACTACCGAAAATCTTAGCAATTGATTTGTAAGAAGGCTCGCCATCGGTGATGAGGACTTTAAGTCTTTCTCTACACGCTTCAGGGATTTTGTGGAAAGCTTCAAGAATTGATGTCTTGAGATCGCCCTCATCTGCGAGTCCGATGGAAAGCGTTTCGTATTCATTGTTGATAAATACAATTTCTGTATCAGAATTGCCTCGAGAACCCAAATATGTCTCATCTCCTAATATTACGCCTCTTGGAAGTGCTTTTAATTTCTGCTCAATTACCTCCGAATTCTGTTGGAAAACTTGTGAAACAAACGATTTTCTAAATTGGCTTAACTTTTGTTGAGGAATTCCCCATTGTTTTGCCACTCCAGTGAGCGGAAACTTTAAAATAAATAGCTCATAAAGGATCATTTTAATCATTTGTTGATAAGATAATAAATTCCACATTTCAATATCCCTTCCAAACCGTTTCCCACATTTTGAACACATAATTCTATGCTCTCTTTTATATCCTAAATTGTTGAATCCATCCCATACGAGAGAGCCTAAATGAGCGCATATTATTTGAGATGTTGATTTTGAATTCAGTTTTTGTGGTCCAGAAAAAAAATTTATAGGTATCTTTTCGTCTAAATTAGAATAAATTGTCATTTTAGTCCACCAATTTTTTATCTCTACTTATTACTGGGGAGAACTCCTATATTAATGTTTTCCTTGAAGTTGAGACCCCACACAGCACAAAGAACGATAGTTTGCTGAATAAAGAAATAATTAATCTAAGAGTTTAAATGATATCAATCTAAATTTTTACTAAATAAGTAAAAGAAAAAAAATTTGGTTATCACCTAAAAGGTGTTAATACCCTCATTTTGAATTTTCTCTTTTTGACTAAAATTTAAAAATCATAAATTTAAGACCGACAATAATCTTGGCTATATCAATATTATTTATGTCGGAAGATATGGAAATATATATTTTGAATAAAAAACGCCTTTTTGTCAATTTTCGATAAGAACATCGATAAATTTGATCATATTTGTAAATTCTACTCTTTCCGACTAATTTAGATGTGATATAGACGAGGTTTTTGTCATCATAATCTTAAAGATTTTTAATGTTGCATTCATTATTTAAATTTTAAAATACACTCAAATAAATAAATAAATTTTCTTTGTAAATATTTAGTTTTTTGATCTAAATTAGTGATTGACAAAATTTATTTACAACTTAATTTTTTTCGATTTTGCATCCAAGGAAGAAAATATTCAGGTTCCTTTTAAAATCCTTAGCAATTTTTTTCAATTAAAGAGTATGAGCGAACCTATTATCAACTAGCACAAAAAACTCTTTTTAATCACGAGAGCCAATAATAAAAAATATTATCTGTTTACTCCAGGATGGGCGGAGGCTTAGGCTTTAATAATCCTAATAAACTCAACACCTCGGGGATATCTCCTTTAAGTAACGGGATTATGACTTCCTCATAATTAACTTTATTTCTCTTACAGGTATGATACAACGAGAGATGCACGATATACTTTCTCATCACCTCGGGGCTAATGAAGTTCCTGGAGATCTTTCACTGGATCACGAAAGGGTGGATTTCGCGTTCTGCAGCGTTATTATCGGGTTGCACACCTTCGTGGTTCAAGTAGGTGAACAGGCAAGGTCCATACTTCTCAAAACGATGTATTATTCGCTCTATATCTGCATTAGCAGGCCCCTCGTCTTTAATCTCTTGAACGAGCGCTTTCAATCATTCTTCTGCCTTCGCTGTGCTTATGCGCTGTTCAAGGGGTGTATATACGCTCATGTCACTTCCATCTTTTTTCCACGCTTTCTTGAAAAAATCGTTAAATTTCATAGCCTGTCTGCTTGCTTTCTCGCTTTGACTCATGATCTCTTCTAATTTCTCTCGTCTTTCAAATGATAAGGCTTTAGGTTGCTTTGCAGGACGACCTCGTTTTTTAAGATGGTCGGTAGTAGTCGTCTCTTCCCGTGATTTAAAAATATCATCCCTCTGGAGCTTCTTTGACGCTTTATCGCGTTTATCCAGTTCCTGCACGCTAATTTTTCTTAATTCCCTTACTACATGCTGCAAACATTTCTGTTGCTCCACATCCCAACTTAATATACGCACTCCAAAAGTCTGATAGCAAGATGCCCTTGTATTCGTGAAAAATATCTTTCACCGTTTCGCTACCGCGACTTTTAGAGGGCAAATATAAAACGACCTCTGTAGCTACTATGACCCAGAGCCACCAATCTTCACCGTCCATCGGAAGTTCTGTCTCATCTACATGAACAAAAGAAGGCTGACCAATGACGGCTAAGTAGGCGTCATAGACTTCCCATATCTCCTCCTCATATTTCCGAATCCAATCAATAAATGCTGTAATCGTAGGAATACACTCTTTTGTATGAATTATGCGTTCCATAGTGGATATTATCCCTTCCCAAGAGCCTCCTCGTTCTAAACGCTCGTATAACACAAATGCGATCATGCCTAGACCGTATCGAACATTTTTTAGCTTCCCGAAATATTGTGAAACAATTTTTCCGCAATGAGGACACTTGTAGCGATAGATCACATGTTTCGTGTAAACTAAACGCAATCCTCGTTTTAATTTCTCAAAATCTCGAAGATAATGGACATGGTGATCAAAGGACTTGACATCTTTTAGCGACTGTTCACAACCGGACAAGAATCCAAATACCACTCGCGAGTATAATCGAGTTCCTTGGGATCGGGATTTTTCAAGCCGCCCCATTACCACCTTTCGGCTTACCCGTCCTTTTGTTCTTGGAAGGAGTCGACACCTTCCGATGTTTTCCTACATCTGACCGTTGTTTTCTCTTTTTCTTGGCGGTATCCTCCTGCAGACATTTATTCTCTTTTCGATACTTTTCGAGATTATCTTTTAATTTTTCTTTCCCTGATTTAACTTTCAGAAGCTCTTCCTTAAGATGAAGATTTTCTGAGTCCTTTTCTTGTAGTTGCGAGTCTTTAGCTTTTAATTGGTCTTCGTGACTTTTAATCATGTTTTTATATCTTTTTTTTTTGTCGGAATATGTGGCGCAAGAACATGACTATTCCGATAAGGAAAATTGAGAATACGAGCCAGAGACCCATATTATAACAAAGCCACTAGAAGATATAAATGTTATGTTAGGAGATACTATTTAAGGATCAAAAAACTAAATATTTACTTTTCTTTAATATCTAAAAAAATTTATATCAATTTTTTTTAGAGTTCTTTTAAATCAATATTATGGGAAATTTAAACTTAAACAATTAACAGATAAATTAAAAATAAACTATAAATTAAAATTTAGTTTTTTTAAATGATATTTAATTCTATGTGTTATTAAATGTTTAGACATATGACATACTGTTTTGTGGTATGTACCGTGTTTATCATATGCGATTCCTGCACATCCTCCCCCGCATGCAGGCAGAAGAGAACAATTTCTACATTCCTTACTTGTAAGAGGGTCTATTGATAACCAATTATAATATTGATAATTAATTTTAATTTTTCCATTTCTATCAATTTTTCCAATCCTATGATCTTTAAGTCCAACAATTCCTTCACATTTATATAAATCCCGAGAGGGATCGATGATATATGCATGATCTGTATAATAAGTACAATATACATATTTTATAATAGGAGTCATTACTAAACTAAAACCTCTCTTTTCTGCTAATTCCCACAGTGTTGGAAATTTAGCTAATTCATCATCAGTCAGACAAGATGATCTAAAAGAACAATTCGGACCTGCTCCTGGTATAATTGAAGCAAATCCAATTGATAACCCATTTCCAAACCTTTTTTTAAGGTCTGTTAGTAATTCCTCTATATGAGCATAGGTTTCTTTGCCAACATCAACTCTAATAAAAAATCTTATTTGAAATCTTTTTAAAAGATCGATTGCATACATTATATCTTCATATGTACCTTTGCCATTTTTATATTTCCTCATTTTATCGTGGATTTCTTTTGACCCTGCAAGTGTTATCTGAAAGGTTGGATTATATTTTTTTAATCTTTTAATATTTTCTATTGTTATTAAAGTTCCATTTGATACAAAATGCACTTTCAATATAAGGCCTAAATTTTTGATCCAAGGATCTAATGATTCTAAGATTTTATATACTTGTTTTATGTTAAGTAGTGGTTCACCACCAAAAAAAACGATTGTGATATTCTTGTAATTTCTTTCTATTATTATATTTTTAATGAATTTTATAACCAAATTTGAATTTTTGTTATTCATCGTTTTTCTTTTAATCTCACCATTTTTCTCAAAAAAATATTTTTCATAGCAATATGTACATGACATATTACAAGCGTAAGATGTGAGAATCGTAAAAAAAGATTTAAAACCATAAAATTTTTTTTTATTTGATAGGCATTTGTAAATTAATCTCTCGTTTGTATTATCATCAATTAAAATATTTTCTTCTTTAAGGATCGATAATAATTTCTTATTAATTAAACCATCTTTGAAATTTTTAATTGCATTTAGAGCTTCATTATCTACCACAAATGTAGAACCAGATAAAGTATTATAAATGATATGAGAATTCTTATCGTTTAAAGGGAAATATAAATTATAAAATGAAGCTTTCATTTGGATTTTCTAGAAATTTTTGAATATTAAATTTAAAAAAAAGATTTTCTGTTTTACTAAATACCAACAATACAGGGAAGAATATACCAAACATTTGTCATATATTCTTTTAAAATTATTTGTTTAACTTTCATGATGTATCACTCCTTTGATATAAATTAAGTATTATTTATAATGTCGTATTTTACATTAATGTATCTTTTCTTAAAAGCTTATCGTAAGTACTTAGTTCTTTGATCATTTGGTTTGTTAAAAGGTTTCTGATTTCATGAAGAATATTCATTGAATTTGCCTAGATTTTGAAGTGAGAATCGAATAACAATATAAAATTGGAAAAGATTATCTTTAGAGGATAAAAACGAATTTAAATTGAGCTCTTCATCCAAGAATACCAAATCGAGCAATTTATCGAAATCTTTTCCGTTTATCTTGCACGTCATGTATAATGACAGATAAATGACGTAATGTCGCATGACCTCAGAGCTCTTAGACCCCCTGAACGCTTCCGCTGGACGACGAAAGGACGGAGTTCCCTCTCCGCTTCGTTGTATCGGGAGGCATGCCCTCGTACTTCAAGTATGTAAATAACATCTTTTCATATTTTTCATAACGCGTCAAGAGCTTTTCTAACCCTTCTTCAAGCACACCTTCCTTTCGCAACTTAAGGATGAGATCTCTTAACTTCTCCTCTGCTTCATCTTTTGTTAATCGCTTGGACTTGTCTGATTTCCACCCAAGAACCGTGTGCTTGAAGGTTGCCCTGAAAAATGACCTCAACCGTATCGCTTGGTTCAAGCTCTTATGGTTCTGAACCCGTCGCTTTTTTAGCGTTTTCATTTGAGTTTCTAACGGTTCGAGTTTTTTCGGACGTCCACGCTGTTTTTTGCACCTGCGGAACTCGCTTCTTTTTGTACCACCTCCTCGTGGTTTTCCAGCTTTTTTTTGATACGCTCATTCTCTTCTTCTAATTAAAATAATACAATTAAGATCTTTATTATAAATTTTCAAAATTTACAAAACTTAAGGTTTTAATTAAAAATTACAATACAATTGAAAAAAAATACAATTTCGGGAAACAGCAAATTTCGAACTTGCAATTTTAAGAACTAGAAGATTTACTTAAAGAAATACCTTATAATAATGAAGAGACTGTTATTCCTATCCAAATAGTAACACAAAACTTCATAAATAAAAAAGAAAGTAAAAATTCTTATACTTATGAATTTAATCTATTTTTACCTTACAATAATATCAAAATTAGGAAAAAATAGTTCAAATTAGATGATTTTAAGGCGCTTTATGATTCTTAAAAAAAAATAAAACAAAGAGAGATATGTAAAACTATTCTATATGTAATTTTGATTTTAATTGTAAGGGGTTATTTTTCTGCAGTAAATGTTGATTCTATTAAAATACTGTTAACACAAAATTTTGGAAATGTTTCTATAATTGTATTTTTATTATGGTTATCTTCACTCTCAATAATCGGATTTATCTACTTTTTATATGAGAATATATTTAGACTATTTTTAAGTGAATACAGGATTTCTTTAGAATATTTTAATCCTTCTGATGATATCATCAAACCAAATGCATTAAATTAATTCTTTCTATTTGCAGGTCAATTAATATATCTCTTCATATTCTATCCTCTTTACATCCCCTCTACAGAACTTGTAACAATAGAATTCAGACTTTATATCTTTTATGGATTTGTAATACCAGGAATTGTTGCTTCAATTCATTAGGTAGCAGTTATTATAAAGCTGTTATTATTAAATTTAAAGATCAAGAAGAAATTTTTAACAATTTCATATGCTCTATTACAAAGTCCAAACATCCAAAAGAAAATCATCAATTAATTATCAAGATTATTAGTGATATCGAATCTAGTAAAAATGTTTCTTTTGGGCTTGTAACTAAAATTGTTAGTTCTCTAACATTATTTTTTGCCTTGATCCCAAATATAATTTATACTATCTAAAAATAAAATAGATATATCTCTTGAAAAAGATTCATAAAAAATAAATTTTGAAATTT
>Ga0209977_10000914_pt1 | contig 12372 bp, 12 predicted proteins | sample SumtaG_2_FD_183113 | JGI IMG/M metagenome (GOLD analysis project Ga0209977, IMG submission 183113) | Deep subsurface microbial communities from Indian Ocean to uncover new lineages of life (NeLLi) - Sumatra_00607 metaG (SPAdes) (version 2) | ecosystem: Environmental > Aquatic > Marine > Oceanic... | reverse complement strand
CCGCAGTAGCATCTACAACCCGAGCATCACATTCTGTATCTGCTGTTATGACAAAAGTCTCTCCTGGTTTTAACTTGAAAAGATCTCTCGCAAGTATACTGGCCGCCCTGCCCAATTCATATTGATAAAAAAACATTTTGTCCTCCTATCCTTTGCTCAAGAGATAGCTTCTTTTTCCGTGGAGAGCTGCGAAAAGAGAAATTAGTCTTTCGACATGTTTTTCTCTTTGGAAAGGTTTTCTTTATTTCCTAACCAACACCCACGTTGGCTCTCTCACTCCCGTCCACCCTTGCTTTCCACTTTTGGTGTTGGTAAAGATCTAGCTTCACCCCCAATTCTTCCACATTCTTTGTTTCTTGTCAAACCCCTGTACTCAGCGGGAGTTTCCCCAAATTCTATGCAAAATCTTAAGCTGGGCTTTTGCATAAACTCCTCTGGGGTGGCAAGGGCAGCGGACTCCTTTCAGCTCCAGATGCCCTTCACGCCATACTGTTCCTCCAGCTTCCAGTTTATGATCTCCTCCTTGGGCGGACTCTCGTAGCCATATGCCTTACTTTGACTCCAGTTGAACCGCTTCTTCAGCTCAATCAGAAGCTCGGCGTATTTCAACGTTGCCAGGATTGCATCAAGTACTGGTACGCCAAGATACTCCTGAAGTTCCTTGTAGAAGCCAAATTGGATTGTGCACCCCAGGATGATTACCTCGGCCAAGTCTCTCTCCACGGCTTCCTTAGCCAACACTTTCATCCTTCTTGCTGTCTCAGTCTGGTTTTCTTGAAGATCACCTACTCCAAGGGCTATAGATTTGAATGAGGCCAGATGCTCCCTAAAACCGTACTTCACCACGTTCTGCCGCATTTTGGGAATCGTTTTATCCCTGGTGACAATTATGGAAAAGCTGTGGCCCAAGCTTGCGGCAATGTGCAGGCAGGACTCAGCCGGGGCGGCCACTACCAGTTTATGGGTAATCTCCCTCGCCGCCTCCAGGCCAGAATCATAGAAGCAACCGATGATAGCCGCATCGTACCCCTCCCGCTCTGCCTGCTTCACCAGGTGTAGAATCGGGGCAAGAACTAACGTCTCGTAGTAGTGATAGTCGAGATGCAATGGTCCCTTTTCCAGGGATACGACCTTGATTCTCGTATCCTGGGATTTTCCTGCCTCCAGGGATTCTTGGATCTGATCATCGTAGTCACTCGAGGCAATCGGATTGATGAATAAAATGCGCTTTTCCATATCTGGTACCTCCTGACACAGATTTTGTGTTACCCTCCCAATTCCACCTGGTAAATTGATGGCGCTTAACAGGCGGGTTTTTGATCCGCATCATCATATTGGCAGGTTTCTTTTTTGTCAACCACCACCCTTGAGTGGTGGTTGTTGACTCAAGACTCTCCTTTTGATACTCTAGAGTCGGCTAAATCTGTTTCTGATTTAAACTCCTCTGGGGGTGGTGAAGCTCTGAAAGCCGATCGGGAGTTATCCGGGCAAATAGATTTAATGAGTAAAAACTGTTACAGTGAGGGTTGGGGGCTTAAGGTGAAAGGGATGCTTTTGAACAATAAGTTTGAGATGGTTTCTTAGAAGTTCTCGGGAATAAACGACAAAAAGGGAGTAGTAATGATGAAGATAAAAAACATAGAAAAGTTTCCCCTAAGTTTACGTCCTATCAAGGTGGGGTATAGAAAAGAGGATAAGTCATCATCTGTCTGGGCATCCGGAGTTCCTTCAATAGTTGTTCGAGTAAATACTGATGAAGGAATTTCAGGACTGGGGGAAGCTACTACTATGACATGGTATTTCAATGAAACTCAAGAAGGCATGATGAAACTCCTGGAGTTCTACGAGCAATTGCTAATAGGTGAGGACCCTTTTGATGTAGTTAACGCGCACTGCAGGATGGATCTAGCTACAGGAGAAGATGCGCCTGGGTGTCATTCAGCTCGAGCAGCTATTGATATGGCTTTATACGACATAATCGGCAAGGCACAAAACCGTCCAGTATATGAAGTCTTGGGAGGTGCATATCGCACCGAGTTTGAAATGTTAACTAACCTGTATGAAGATACTCCGGAAGAGAAGGCCAAGGCGTGTAAAGAAAGTGTTAGGAAAGGATTCCGTGGTCTAAAAATAAAAGTGGGGGATATTCTTCTCACTGAGGGATGGAGCATGCAGAATTTAAGAAAAGAGAAGGACAAGCTTATTGCCGCCCTAGAAGCTGTACCGCCAGATATCTATGTTGATGCCGATGCAAATCAAAGCTGGACCAATGCCAAAATAGCAGTCAATATAGTTGAGGAACTATTTCAAGATAAGTACTATCCAAATCTCTCTTTAGAACAGCCTCTTCACTACCTAGACATTTCTGGTCATAGTTACCTTCGTAGGTCCCTTAGGACTCCCATTATCCTGGATGAATCAGTGCTCTCACCCGAAGCAATGCTCCAAATAGCTAAACACGACGCCGCCGACAGAATTGTTTTGAAATTAAACCGTGTCGGAGGTTTTTGGCCAGCTCGCAAAGTCATAAGCATTGCTGAGGCAGCGTCTATAGGTATAAGCGTAGACACAATGCCTTTTACCAAACTGGGAGATACTGCCAACTGTCATTTAGCTGCCACCATCAAAGATCCTTATCCAGTAGACGCAGAGGGACATTTGTGGTTTGATGCTAATCCCTTCAGGGGAGGCATAGAGATAAGAAATGGTCGGGCAACACTACCGAAAGGGCCTGGATTGGGAGTTGAACTCGATGAGGAAATACTAAAAAGGTTAATCAAGACAGAATAAGGACCAACGTATTAGAGGTGTTATGAGCGTAAGATTTTCAAATTCAATTTTTACAATAGATTCGCATACGGCAGGTCACCCAACCAGGGTTGTGGTAGGTGGTCTGCCAAAAATACCAGGGAACTCAGTAGCTGAAAAAAGGGACTATGTAAAAAATAAAATGGATTATATTCGCAACTTTCTTTGCAACGAACCTAGGGGTCATTCTGGCATGTATGGGGCGATCTTGACCGAGCCGGTCAACAAAGATGCTGATTCCGGGGTGATTTTTTTTAGTCCAGTGGGTTACGATGACATGTGCGGCCATGGTACTATCGGGGTGACAACCATACTCATTGGAACAGGTATGGTTCCTTTAGAAGAGCCTTCAACAAAGGTTACCTTAGAAACACCAGCCGGGTTGATTAAGGTAAAGGCAGAAATTGTGGATGGCAAAATAGAAGGTGTTTCACTTGTAAATGTACCGTCATTTTTGTATCAAGAGAATATATCTGTCAATGTTCCTGGATACGGAGAGGTTAAGGGAGATGTCGCCTTCGGTGGAAATTGGTACTTTTATGTAGATGCGAAGGATATTGACATTAGGGTAAGGCCAGAAAATATTGATGATTTGATTAAAGCTGGCACTGCCATAAAAAATGAGTTTAATAAGAAATTTGAGTTAATACATCCCACAGATTCTAATATATCAAAGAGATTACTGGGTGTCTCCTTTATAGATTCACCCATCAAGAATCAAAATGCAGATCAAAACAACATAGTTGTAGAGGGAGAACTGTTTTTTGATAGATCCCCATGTGGCACAGGAACATCTGGTAGAATGGCTGTTTTGTTTGCTAAAAACAAATTGGGCCTTAGCGAAGATTTTATAAATGAGAGTATTTCAGGGGCAACATTTCGTGGAAGGTTAATTAGAAAAACCAAAGTTGGTGAGTACCCAGCCGTTATTCCTGAAATTACGGGAAGTGCTTACATCACAGGATTTAATCATGTTGTTTTAGAGCCGGATGATCCCTTTGGATTAGACGGTTTCCTAATCGGTAAAAGAACTTGAGCACTCGATTTTGTGAAAACCATAAAAAATAATGGGAGAGGGAAAAATGGAAGAAGGGAAAAAATTCTCAGGAATTGTACCACCAGTAATTACTGTCTTTGACTCTGAAGGAGAGATAGCCGAAGAGAACACCAAAAAATTTATCCAACATTTAATCGATGAGGGTGTTCATGGGATTTTTGTTGCCGGAAGTACCGGGGAATCTGCTTTAATGACGATGAAACAGAGAAAAAAGATAATAGATATCGGGGTAGAGTCTGCTAGAGGAAAAGTACCATTATTCGCAGGTACCGGGCACAATGGCACGAGAATTACTGTTGAGTTAAGTAAATATGCACAAGAGGCTGGAGCAGATGGTATTCTTGTTTCACTTCCGCATTACCCTAAACCGACACAGGAAGCCTTGTATCATCATTACCAAACAGTGGCTGAAGAAGTTAATATTCCAGTATTTGTTTACAACTGGCCTGGACAATATGGGGTTGACATAGAACCAGAAACTGTAGCACGTCTTGCTAAAGCCGGATACATTCAAGGAATAAAAGACTCCCACATAGATATAGACCACACGGCAGAGATTATTCGGTTGACTGAGGGGAAAATTACAATTTGGACAGGCTTTGAGGCCAAGATTCTACCAGTCCTTTGTCTTGGTGCCGATGGAAGTGTATGTACCATTGGTAATATTATCCCGAAAGAGGTAGTGGAGATATATAATCTGTTCCAGGAAGGCAAGATAAAAGAGGCTGGGGAGAAACAATTATCCATATTTGGACTTGTCAATGCCTTATCTAGTAGGCACGATATGCAGCCCCTCAAGGAGGGCATTAAAATGCTAGGATATGATGTAGGAGATGCACTGATGCCGACAACCGAAGTATCCCCAGAGGTAAAGGAAAAAATAAGGGAAGAACTGAGAAAGTTAGGAAAGCTAGAATAGCCTGTCCGGGGTGGGAGTCTTTTAGCCTTGCTGGTTGACAAGAGAAAAGGTTATATAAACAATTTTTTTTATTGGAGGAGGTTATGAGAGTTGCTAAATTCAGCAATCAATACTTCAAGGGAGCTGAATCTTCCCATCGAAGAGTTATCTATAAAGCCATGGGCTACACTGATGAAGATCTAGCTAAACCTTTGATTGGAGTGGCCAATGCCTGGAGTGAGGCATCACCAGGTCACGCTCACTTAAGAGAGATTGCTAAGCAGGTTAAATCAGGAATATGGCAAAATGGTGGGACTCCTTTTGAATTCGGTACCTTGGCCACCTGTGGAAATATTGCCATTGGTACCGAAAATTTAAAGTACGAATTGGTCATAAGAGATGTCCTGGCAGCATCTATAGAAATAATGGCCAAGGTACACTTATTTGATGGTCTGGTATTACTTTCTTCTTGCGATAACATAATTCCTGGACAAATCATGGCTGCCGAAAGACTTAACATTCCATCAATTCTTGTAACTGGCGGACCAATGTATCCTGGCAGATACAAGGGAGAGGTTGTTGTTACGCCTGATATAAACGAAGCCGTAGCTGCTTTAGGTATAAAAAAGGTAACTGAAGAGGATATTCTGGCCAGGGAAAACTATGTCTGTCCCGGACCCGGGGCCTGCCCGGTGCTTGGAACCGCAAATACTATGCAGATCTTGTCTGAGGCAATAGGTATGTCTCTTTCAGGAAGTTCTACTGCTCCTGCCCAGTCTTCAGAGAGACTGCGGATTGCAAAAAGATCTGGCAGAAGGATAGTTGATCTGGTTCAAGAAAAAATAAAACCTTCAGACATTATAGGAGAAAACTCCTTAAGAAATGCTGCCATGGTAGATATAGCCATAGGTGGTTCTACAAATGCTATTCTTCACATCCTCACCTTTGCCAATGAACTGGGAATTGGTTTTGATTTGGAAATATTTGATCAATATAGCAGGAAAATCCCCTGTATCTGCAATGTTAAGCCAAATGGAGAATATACAGTGGTAGATTTACATTATGCGGGGGGAGTCCCTGCCATAATGAGAGAATTAAAGAGTTTTCTCCATCTTGATTGCCTGACAGTTGATGGAAAAAGTTTAAAGGAGAATCTTTCCAATTTTAAAGAAAAAGTTGATAGAAAAGTCGTATACCCTGTTAATCAACCACTAAACAAAGAGGGTGGTCTTGCTATTCTAAAGGGCAATTTAGCTCCAAATGGATCGATCGTCAGGACTACCGCGGTGCCCAAGAATATGCTGAGGTTTAGAGGCCCGGCAAGAGTTTTCGACGGAGACAGGGAAGCATATGAAGCTTTGAGAGAAAATAGGATTCATAAAGGGGAGATAATCGTGGTTAGATACGAGGGGCCCAAGGGGGCTCCGGGAATGAAGGAAGTTATGTTAGCATGTGATGCCCTGGTTGCACTTGATTTGGACAAATCGGTGGCTCTAATAACCGATGGAAGGTTTTCCGGATTTAATCGTGGTCCAATAATAGGACATATATCTCCCGAAGCAATGGAAGGTGGTCCAATTGCACTCCTGAAGGATGGAGACACTATCGATATAAACATACCAGAAAGAAAGCTTAACGTTGATTTAACCATGAAAGAAATGGAAAGAAGATATCAAAACTGGTCTTCCCCAGAGCCAAAGGTAAGCAGTGGTATCCTAAAAATCTATGCTAAGCTTGCTGATCCGCCTGAAAAAGGAGCCGCCATAAATACTCGAGAAATAGAATGAGAATTTGATCAGAATGATAGAACAATGGGAAAAAAGGTAAACAATGTGATTTGTAGGTGTGAGGAGATTACTGAGCAAGAGATAAGAGATGCTATCAGGAAATTTGATCTTAGGACCGTAGATGAAGTTAAAAGACTGACCCGTGCTGGAATGGGTTTGTGTCAAGGAAGAACATGTACACCTCTATTAACAAAGATAATAGCTGAAGAGACCAACAAAAAAGTAAGCGAGCTGTTGCCTCTCAGTAAACGCCCTCCGGTAAGACCAATTAAAATAGAATTTTTAACTACGGAAGAGTAAAAAGAAAGTTGAATAAAATAGTAGACGTAGTGGTGGTGGGAGGGGGAGTTATTGGATGCTCAGTAGCCTATTGCCTGGCCAAAAAAGGGGTAAGGGTGATTGTAGTAGAAAAAAAGGAAGGATTATCTTTCGGTGCCTCAGGAGCCAATCAGGGCGGATGCCCCCTGCAACTTTTTGAATCACCTGTTCTTGAACTGGCAAGGGAAAGTCTTAAGTTATATAAAAACCTTTCTGAGGAGATAGGGTACGATATTGAATATGAGAACGTGGGCTCCTTAGTATGCAGCGTTGATGAGAAGCAGTTTTCAGATATGAAAAAGCACGTCCAAAATAAGCGCAGAGAAGGAATAAATGTCCGGCTAATAGAAGGACACCAGCTTCGGAAATTAGAACCTACCTTGGGAGAAGATATAGTTGTTGGAGTGGAGGAGTGGGACAGTTGGATGGTCAATCCGTTTAAGGTAAATTATGGGTTTGCCTATGCTGCAAGAAAACTGGGAACAGAGTTTCTTTTTTCTAGCCAAGTTAAGAAAATAGAGACGGATAAAGAAAGAATCGCCTCTGTTATTACCGATAGAGAAAAAATAAAAACTAACTTCCTTGTTAATGCTGCAGGGGCATGGGCTCCTGAAATCGGGAAAATGCTTGGTCTTACTATACCTGTTAGAGCAAGAAGAGGACAAATTATAGTAACAGAGCCTGTTCCCCTTAATGAAAGGTGGAGGTATATATTAGATGCTGATTATCTCACTACAGCCTTTGATCTGGCAGCGGTAGAAAAGTCTAAAGACCCAAGGATAAAACTCGGAGTTGCAGGAAGCTATATACAAGAGAAGAGCGGAAATTGGACCATAGGAAGCAGCCGTGATTTTGCAGGTTATAACAATAGAGTAACCATGCAAACGCTGAAATACATAGCAAAAAGAGTTATTAAGTTTGTGCCAAGACTAAAAGATATTAGTTGTATTAGAACGTTTGCTGGATTAAGACCATTCTGTTATATAGATGGTCTTCCAATTTTAAGCAAGATAAATAATCCTCAAAACTTTGTCATAGCTACAGGACACGCCGGGGAAGGAATGACACTTGCCCCCATAACAGGAAAATTAATCTCGGAACTGATAACAGAAAGCAGAACTTCGCTATCAATCGATGCTTTTAGTTTCTCAAGATTCAAGAATATAACCTAAATTAAGCTAAAGGTGGGTTAGATTGAAGTTATGGACAAGTAAAGGATCTGCCGCAGAAGGGATTCCTACGCCGGACGAACTTAAGAAAACACCGGGTTGGCCTAGTCTCGAAAGACTTCAAGGGGGTCCGGTTGCTATAATCGAATGTATTGAAGAGATTCCTTGTGATCCCTGTGAGAGTGCTTGTCCCGCAGGAGCAATTAAAATTGGTTCTTCCGTTACCAATTTACCAGTTTTAGATGAAGATAAATGTACAGGTTGTGGCCTTTGTATAAGTTCCTGTCCTGGATTAGCGATTTTTGTACTTCATTTGAATTACACTAATGGGTCAGCTTTGGTTTCATTTCCTTTTGAGTTCGTGCCCCTACCCAAGGTTGGAGAGGAAGTGGCTGCGGTGGATAGAGAAGGTAAAGAAGTATGTAGGGGAAAAGTTATTAAAATTTTAAATAAAAGAAAACAGAATCGCACTCCTGTTGTAAGCATCTCTATCCCCAAAAAATATGTTTTAGTTGTTCGAGGCATTTCTGTAAATAAAAATGGCTCCTCAAAACAAAATAATTCTCCTAAAGGTGGGAACAATGAAAATAAAATGCGAGTCCTGGATCATCCAATTTTAGGTCGACAAAGTCCTGGAAAGACGTTGAATATTACTGTAGATGGGAAAAAGATTAAAGCAAGAGAAGGAGAGATGATAATTGCTGCTCTTCTTAATGCCGGCATAAGAATTAACCGGTTTACTTCAAAATATAAAGAGCCAAGGGGGTTCTTCTGTGGCATTGGACAGTGTACCGATTGCATAATGACTGTAAGTGGTATTCCCAATGTGAGAACGTGCGTTACCCCCGTGGAAGGGGAAATGGTAATAGAAACCCAATATGGTAGAGGTGAGTGGGGCTAGAGTTGAAAAAATGTGATGTTATAGTAATAGGAAGCGGTCCTGCTGGGCTCAGTTGCAGTGTTGAGGCAGCAGGATCTGGAGCAGAGGTAATTTTAATAGACGAAAATGGAAGACCCGGAGGGCAATTGTTTAAACAGATACATAAATTTTTCGGATCAAAGCAGCATAAAGCCGGCGCTAGGGGATTTGATATTGGTCTGCAGCTTTTGGAACAAGTCAACAAATTAGGCGTAAACACACTCCTTGATACCGTAGCTTACGGCATTTTTGAGGAGAAAACTGTAGGAATAATAAAAAATGAGAAAATTGAGATGATTCAAGGAAAAAAAATTCTTTTGGCAACAGGTGCTATTGAAAACCCTGTTGTTTTCCCAGGTTGGACTCTTCCAGGAGTAATGGGGGCTGGAGCAGCTCAAACTATGATTAACGTTCATCGAGTTCTTCCCGGCAGAAGATTTATTGTTTTAGGCTCTGGCAACGTGGGATTAATTATTAGCTATCAACTATTACAAGCTGGTGCTAGTGTGGTAGCTGTAGTTGAAGCAGCCCCAAAAATTGGGGGTTACCAGGTTCATTCTAGTAAAATTCGTAGAGTTGGTGTGCCAATTCACACCTCTTCCACCATTAAGGAAGTAAAAGGTGACAAGGAGGTAGAAGAAGTTGTTATTGTTAAGTTAGATAATTCATGGAGACCTATCAAAAGTACAGAAAGAAGCTTAACTGCAGATTGTGTTTGCATTGCTGCTGGACTTCATCCCTCTATTGAATTAGCTCAAATGACTGGATGTGATTTAGGGTTTTTCTCTGAATTAGGTGGGTATTTACCTACTCACAACGAAAACATGGAAACTACAATTCAAGGGATCTATGTTGCTGGGGATACTGCTGGAATTGAGGAAGCAAGCACTGCTATGGAAGAGGGAAGATTGGCAGGAACAGATATGGCCCAAAAACTTGGCTATCTGAGTCAAGATAAAGCCTTAAGGAAAAAGGAAAGGATTAGGGAAAGCCTTCTTGCTCTGCGTTCCGGGCCATTCGGATACCTGTGTTGCAGAGCAAAATCAGAGATTATCCAGAAAGTAGTGACAACAAATCGGGAACACTAGAATCTTGTTTTTATTTGAGTAGACTGGAGAATATGGTAAATACAAAAAGTAATGGAGTCTGTAAATGAAAGTAGAAGTGGAGCTAAGACTCTTGAGTATGGACGACAAGTTAGAGATAGAGCTTAAAGAGGGTTCTACAGTGCAGTCTTTGTTAGAGAACCTGATTTCAATTTATGGTGAGAATTTGAAGAAATTAATTGGTCGTGCCGAGAAGGGTTTCAGGGTAATAGTAGTAGCCAATAGAGAAATAGCAAAATTTGATCAGGAGTTAAAAGACAAAGACGAGCTTTTGCTGCTTCTGCCTGTGGCAGGTGGGTGAGGAGGTAGGAAATGGCCTGGGGTTACTGGAATAATATTTTGAGGGTTGATCTTACAACCAGGAAGATTACAAAAGAAGAAATGGACAATGATACATATAGACTATTTCTCGGTGGCGCAGGCATTGGTGCAAAAATTATGTGGGAAGAGGTTCCATCAGAGGTTGGCTCCTTTAATGCTGACAACAGATTAATCTTTGCCGGAGGTCCTTTCCAAGGGCATCCAGTACCGGGTAGTGCTAAATTTACCATAACATCTAAATCACCTCTTACCAACACTTATGCGGATTCTGCTGCCGGAGCAAGGTGGGGACCTTTATTTAAAAGGGCGGGATATGATGCGCTCGTTATTCAAGGTAAATCAGAAACTCCTGTTTATATCTATATAGAAGATGCTGAGGTTGAAATACGAGATGCCAGAGGTGTATGGGGAATGGACTCTTATGAAGCTGTGGATCAAGTTAGAAAGGAAGTTGGAGACTCCAGAGCAAGTGTTGCTACAATAGGTCAGGCTGGTGAGAAGTTAGTAAAGATGGCCTGTATAGTGGTCGATAAGCACAGTTTTGCTGGTCGTTGTGGTTTAGGAGCTGTGATGGGGTCAAAAAATCTAAAAGCAATTGCAGTAAAAGGATCCCAGAAGGTTCCTGTTTCAAACCTTTCCTTATTGAGAGACTATAATCGCAAATATAGTAAAGAAATAAAGAATGCAAGTATCCAAAGTGGCTTAAGACCCCATGGCACCCCTGTTTTGTGTATCACGGCTGAAGCTTTCGGTGATATGCCAATCAAATATTGGACTGAGGATACCTGGCCAGAAGGCGCTAAAAAGATTGGCGCCCCACAGTATACCGATCTTTTATCTGCACAGCCGTATCCCTGTCTTTACTGTCCCATCGGTTGCCATCGAAATATCGAAATAGAAGATCCTGCTAAATACAAATTAAAAGGAATAGGACCTGAATATGAAACCTTGGGAATGTTCGGTACTAATTTGTTGATTGATGATTTAAGAGCAATTTCTATAGCTAATGATCTTTGTAATAGACTGGGGATGGATACGATTTCGACCGGTGCCTGCGTTGGACTAGCTATGGAATGCTATGAAAAGGGGATAATTACTAAAAAAGATACCGCGGGAATGGAGCTGAAATGGGGTGACCCTGATGTGTTGATAGAGTTGGTAAAGCAAATAGGAAATAAAGTTGGATTTGGTTCCATTTTCTCAGAAGGAACAGTCGAGGCTGCTAAAAAAATTGGTAAAAATGCTTTAGAGTTAGTAGTTCACGTGAAAGGTTTGGATTTTCCCGCACATGATGCTCGAGCTTGCTGGGGTCTGGTCCCGACTTATGGCACTGGAACTCGTGGTGCCTGTCATATGAGGGGAGTTGAGGAGGATGTGGAGATGGGTGGATTTTATATTCCTGAAATCGGGGTAACTGAAGAGCATGCTAAATTCTTTAGTGCGGAAGGTAAAGCACATCTTACGGTGAAAACGCAGGATTATTGCGCTTTAATCAACTCCCTGGTATTATGTGTCTTCATGCCGGATGGTGGAGGTCTAAGTTTTACTTCCATACTGAATATATTTAATTCAATTACTGGTTGGGATTGGAATATCCAGGAAGCTATGATGTGTGGAGAGAGAATCTTTACCTTGCAGCGTTTAATAAATTTAAGAGACGGGTATACCAAAAAAGATGATATACTTCCTCCAAAAATGTATGTGCCAGCCAAAAAGGGGTTTAGAGCAGGGAAAATCCCTCCTGTTAATAATTTATTAAATGAATATTATGAACTACGGGGATGGGATAAAGAAGGACGTCCAACTAAAGAAAAATTAGAAAAGCTTAACTTGCCAAACTTGGGGATTTCTTAGCCTGGCACTGGGGTTGATAACCCTGGGAGAAGCCAGATTCTTCAGTAAGGCGCATACTGTGTCAAATCTAATAAAAAGTGGGCAGTATCATGGTAGCCAAAAGAAGATATTTCTTGACAGAATAAAGATATGTCC
>Ga0209977_10000913_pt1 | contig 12372 bp, 14 predicted proteins | sample SumtaG_2_FD_183113 | JGI IMG/M metagenome (GOLD analysis project Ga0209977, IMG submission 183113) | Deep subsurface microbial communities from Indian Ocean to uncover new lineages of life (NeLLi) - Sumatra_00607 metaG (SPAdes) (version 2) | ecosystem: Environmental > Aquatic > Marine > Oceanic... | reverse complement strand
GATTGCTCAATATTAATTGTATCTAAATAGTAGTTTGGCGGCGAGCCAGTAGTGGCCCCAGTGGTGACTACAAGCTGGTCGATTAGCTCATCAGTAATACCTAGAGACGCTTTAGGAATAATAAACTGTTGCCATGCATTTAAAATACCTGTGTCAACGAATGCGTTTAACTCTAATGGATTACCTTGGAGGACGCCGGCCAGCCTGAGTTCTAACATGATGTTATGCCTTACATCATTCCAACTGGTTAGATACAAATACCCGCTAATTGCTGTAAAGTTATCCATATCTACAGTCGACGATTTCTCAATCTGCATTTGATCGCCATCAACAGTATTAATTGCTTCTATGGACTCCGTGCCTCCTTGAGGAGTGATAGTCGTACTGCCGAAATCCCAAGTACCACTTAAGGCTGTGTTTGTCCAGTTTGTAGTGGGGTCATCAATATAAATATTATCGGGGGTGCCTCCTATGGAGCCATCCACATTCATGTCAGCAGTACCGCCACCATTAGTTAAGAAAAACCCTACTCCAGTGTAATCTCTTACTGGTTGAAAGCTCATATTGGGTACCAAGTATCGTTAGCTAATGCGAATTTGAAGTGTATGGTTAGATACTGCTCTCTAAGTGTTCCAGTTGGGCATCCAGCTATAGTCTTCCCATTACCAGCAAGAGGGATTGATGATGTATCGTTCACGGTGATAATTATCTCATCACTATCCTCTGGGTATTGTGGGAAAGTTATGGTAGCTGCATTACTGGCTATTACCCAATCAAACGGTATTGCAGTATAGCTGGTTGTTTGTACAGTAGACCTAAAGTCAATGGCCTCGGCTATCTCTAGCGCGAATCCCATAACATTAATGCCGGCATCGCCCTCATCATCTAGAAACGGGTATGACTCACGAGTTGATTGGCTGCCTATAGCATCCTCACTACCGCCCGTTTTTTTCCAAATATCATGCAGAAATCTTTGCAGATATCTCCATAAAGGCCCTTGTATAGGGTCATTTAATAGATGCGGTGGAATGGGGAATACAAATGGATCGACTTCATTAACCATTAAAACCTCCCAGCCATCTTCAAGTCTACCGCCAAAGAATGGAAGGTAAAAAAGTTTGGGTCAGACGTGCGTATCTTGATCTGTATTTGCCTGAACGAGTTAACATTATACCACTCAACTCTTAGCCGGTTTTCACCTTCTCTGCCGGCACGAACCCAATCCTCATTACTGAATGTCTGGCCTCCATCAACTGATGCTGAAAACATAATGAGCGGATCGGGGGAGGGAAGTGAGCCTATACCGCTCTCCATGATCAACTCAGCACGACTCATCATCATCCTGCCGCCATTCTTACCTAATGCAGACCCATTGATCGGGGCTATCACGCGCTCTCTGATGGTTGTCTGGAGGTTGTCAGTGAATAGGTCTTCATCTAGCTCAAGGACACGGCCATCAATCTTAGAAAGAATATAGTGCTTATTGTATGCAAACGCATAATCAAACCCCAAGTAAGTCTCCTCATCTGGAGTATACGCAAGCTCAAACCAGGCGCCTGTAGTCTCAGAAAATACCCACGTTTTTGTGCCTGTAATAATTAAGATGAAATCCTGGCCATCCCTATGAATATGCCTAAGCTGGGCATCACTTAAATTATATGCTTCAAACTGCCTTGCAATCGATGCCGGCATCAATGCTTGATTATCATATGCTGTGGTTCTATACAGGTTTTTATCGTTCCCTATCCAATATAAGTGAGTATTGCTGTTGGTAATAGCTGACTTACTTATTAAGCCAACAGGGATTAAACCAGACTGTATAGGTACCAAAGGGTTGGTGCCGACTGACCCTATGTAATAGGACTCAGTTGTTCTTGTGCCGAGCATATAGATTATTTCACGGAACCTATATATAGCAACAATGTCATCGGCATCACTAATTGCCGTTGATATATTTTCTCCCTGTATTGATTCAGGGGTGCCCACGTCACCTACTGCATATTCATTATCAAACCTTTGCCATATAGCGAATGAATTTATACTCGCAACAGTGCCGCCAGGTGCGTAGGATGTGTCGCTCACTCTCGTCAAAGAGTTAGTGGTTATATTGTATACATAACCATTATCACTAGTGGCTATAAGCAGCTTGTTGCCAGGCGTACCTAAAGAGTCAGTTATTGATGAAAAGGAAACTCTACCTGTCCCTGTAACTGTGCCCCTTGAGGTTTCAACACCTAATGATGATATCTCATACAGTGTGGTATCGACTACCTTGTATAAATTGCCTGTAGCCACATCTGTGTGCAGCGCTCTCGGGATCCCTAAACCCAACCCATCAGAGAATACCTTTGACCCAGGCCATGGTAGCAACACTTCAGGGTAAGCGCCTGAAGGGACTGCCTCCGGGTACATGTTCAGCGTTCTCTCGGAGGATATCGCCTTAGTCCTATTAGGATTAGATGCGCCTACGAGCGATACTTGTACAGTCTTGTATGTCAAGGCCCTAATCCTTCAAATTGGATGGCTGGAGCTGGCCCGTACCTTCCTCGCTTCTCTTGCTGGTTAGCCTTCTTCATGGCGCCTGCAAACTTCTGCTCATAGACGGATAACTGATCCATATCACCAGCCCATGTGTACAGCTCAGCAAGAGACCCGTATAGGTACAAATCAGGATAGTTGGTTAATACGTCGTTAGATGTGTTTGTTGCGTCAAGCGGGATGATCCCAGCGAAATAGTTCATCTCAATAGTGTAAGCAGATGCTGGGGTTACATCAAATTCCAGCTGCGAGGTGACTGTGTAAAACTTAGGAATACTTGATGTGTCACTTCGAGACACAGGTCTTAACCCGCTTGGAGATTTAAATTGCAGCTCAGTTCTAGTGCTGCCATTAATAAGCTCCACCATTCTCATCTCAAGGAATCGATCAGGTAAAGCTAGGAAACGGCTAGATGTAGAGGCAGCAGCTTGGACTCGAATCTCGTTATCTCTTAACTGAAGCTCTTTGTCTATCCGGTTCTCAGCGAGGTCAATGAAATCATCTATCACGTCAGAGATATCAGTTCTGTGCGAGAATCGCTCAATAGCTTGCTTTAAATCAGCATAGTTACTAAATGGCATTATATCTGTCCCGCCCTAGTTCGCAGAGCCCTAAACTCATTACTGTTTAGTTTAGCGATTAACCAACCTCTATTTTCCTTCGCTAGAGGGTTAGCGCCAAGCTCAACCCACCATTGAGCCAAGACTGATTCAGGTATGGAGGCGACTTTGTGCATATCGCCTTTCCATGACGTACCCTTCTCAGTCACATTAAACTGTTCTTTATTGGCCCGTATGTATTGCTGTACATCCTGCACAAGCTGAATATGAAACTTACCTTCGTCGTGCGCGTCCTTATGGTAAATCTCAGTAACATCGCCGTCTGATGATAATATTCGCTTCATATCTATGCTTCCACTGGAGTGACAGTTATACGTTGTGCGGCAGTCAATTGTAAATGAGCAATATGAGTAAGGCCCAATACATCAAATACCATGGGTTTTTCGGGGGTGATAATGATAGAGCTTGTGGTTGCCGTGGCACCAGAAGGTCCGGGGAGTATATACGTACTCCCCTCCACAGTCACCAACACAGTTCTAGCGGCATTACCCGATGCATCATTAGGGATTGCTATAGTTGCGCTAGAGCCACCGGTTGTTGCTCCAGTGCCTTCAGTGGTGATTTTAAGCATGCGGATTACCTTTTAATGGTTACAGTGATTGATACGGCTACAGCGTTAGTTGAAGCTCCATCTGTTTCAATCTCAATAGCATCACCAGCTGCAACAGTTCGTGCGCCAGTAGGTCTTGAGACGTCAACATCACCAGCTGCACTACCTGATTGAGTAATGGTAATAGCTCCATTAGTCATGGCGGTGCCGCCGATTTTAGGGGTTAATGTAGCATCCCCTGTTGCAATAGCTCCATTTAAAGCAGTACGTATCTCGAACACTTCACCAGCAGCTTCGTCTGGGACAGGGATGTAAATCTGTCCAGCAGTAGAAACGTCAGCCAAGTACCCGCTCAATGTGACTTTAACTAAGTCGAAAGTTGCCATTTTTATCTCCTGAAATATGACAAGAGGCGCCCCGAAAGACGCCTAAACTATGATTAAGAAGTAGTCAAGTCGAATACGCCGCCAGAAGCTTGCTCATTAAGAGAGATTAGAGTGCTCTCCATAAGCAACTGAACTCGGTCAGTATCGCCAGTTTTAGCTAGATCTTCTCGGCCAAATGGACGTAGATCAGCAACTTCCCACTTATTCATTTCAAGAACTAAAGCAGAGCGTGCTCGCTGGAATCGGTTAGGCATTACAGCCATAGTCCCGAAGTCAGATACATACACATCAATAGCGTTGACTAATGTTTTGCCAGTAGCATCGATGTTACGAGTTGACCCACCAGAGAATGCGCTAAGAGCCTGCTTATTGAAAGACCCAAGCATAATCATGTCTGGCTCGCCACCATTATCGAAACATGAAGCGATTACAGTCTTCAATTGAGACTCGGTGAAAGCACGCTGCGTGCCGTCGGTTCGAGCATCAGTACCGTCGCCAGTAGGTGATGCGCCAGTTGCGCCAAAGTCATCATTGGTGGCTATATAAGACTCAATACCGCCTAATTCACGAGCAGTAGTATCATTACCAGCTACCTGTGCATTATTGGCAAGCAAAGAAGTCTCAAAATCACGCTTGATCTCTTGGGTACGCTTCATGATCTGGTAGTCCATCTCATCAGCTCGACCAGCTGAGTCCATGGCTCGTTGAGTACCAGTTACACGGGGCACCTTATCCAAGATTTGCGTGTAGTTGAATAGTCGAGTAGTGGCAGTAGATGCGTCAGTAGTTGCGTCATCACCCTCGATCACGGCATTGGTTCCGCTTGCAGCAGCAAGTGAATCAGTTTGCCATTCTACCTTAGTAGATGTAGCTGAACGTCGGCTAATGCCAGATTGGAAAGGTGTACGAGTAGGTGAAACCATGGTGATGAAATCACTTAGGTCTTCTCGGTTACCAATTGCGTCGTACGTGCTAAATGTATCTGCTGGTTGTGCCATTTTTACGATCTCCTAGATTTGAGGAAGGCCATAGCATCCCGCTCAGATCCACTCTGCTTAAAGCGTTTACGGATCTCATCATTAGGCGCAGCTTTTGGAGCCTTGCGTGTCCCCTTTGATGGCTTGATGACTTTAGGTGCCTTTTTAAGTTTGTTGTCCACGGCAGGCTTCTTGCCCTTAAGGGCGTGATATTGAGCTGCATCCTTAAACACTGCCCACATCTTGCCGTCGAGTACTTGGTTAATGTCTTTGGTTGAAAAGCCAACTGTAGATAGATATGAGTTGATTGATTTTACGTCCTTTTGCATAACATCCGTAGCGTCCCCATTTGCGTCTAGCCACTTGGGTATCAATCGCCTTACCTCATCCATCTGTTTCTCGAGATGCTTCTTTTGAGCCTCACTAGCTTCGCTCTCACGTTGCTGCTTGGCGTCCTTTAAAGATTCCCTGCGCTTAGCCTGCTGCTTCTGTAGCTTCAGGTATTGCGATGGATCCTCTTCAATCAATGCATCCCAATCAACGGACTCTTCTTCCGTCTGTATAAGCGATTCTAATTGACCAATTACGTCACCTAGATGCTCATACTTCTCATTAAACTTGGACCGATCAGATTCTAATTGCTTCCTTTCTTCTGATGCAGCTTGGGTTTTCTGAGTATAATCAGATTCTCGCAGATAGCCTCTTTTCCACTCCCGAATTTGATCTAGGGTAATCTCTTCATCATCAATCTGATAATAAGATTCCTCATCACTTTCGGCTTCAGCTTCTTCAGTATCCGATTCGACCTCAACCTCTTCAAAGTCTTGGCCCTCCGCTGTTTCCTCTGTCTCGAGAGGGTCAACATCGGCTTGATCATCCTCACTAGCATTGGGTGCACCATTAGTCTCTTCCTCAGTGTTCGCCGCTCGCTTGGATCGTAAAAACTCTAATGCTTCGTTGCTCATAAATTAACCCTATAGTCCTATGATCTTTTTAGCTCGTTCCAGGGATGATAATGTGGCAGTGGCAATCTTACCGTCTGACATTACCCGCTCTAAATACAGCTCAAATTTATCCACCACTTGAGACTTCCTCCATAATTCTTCCCGGTCTTCACTTTCCTTGTACTTGGTCGACATGAACTTCTTGTATATATCAGCCTTGATTGCCATCAGAGCCTCTTGGAGCATCTCATCCTGCATGATCAGCCTAGCGCGCTCAGCCCTTGACACATCATTCTTGGCCTTATTGATTTGTTGTCTGTCCATTAACTCCCCTTACACCTTCTACGCCTCTATTTGGTACATCTACGCTTTTATTCACTTCTAACTCAGTATAATCGAACTCTTTCTGTACAATAAACTGATCCATATCTTGCTGCAACTTAGCTGCATCTATACTGTTCTTGCTTTGAGCTTCGATAAGCTTGGCTTGAGCCCTAATCTGCTCAGCTTCAGCCAATGGATTCTGCTGTATTTGGGCTTGTAACTGCTCCACAGCGGACCTTAATTGCTCATTCTCTGCGGCCAATAACTCTTCAGGCTTAGTTGGATCGTTGAACATATCCCTAGAAGTATGCAGTCCCATTGCCTTAACTACCTTGTCAAGCACATTAAACGTCTTTGCATCATCAACTATTGGTGACCCAGTAGCTTTAAGCTGTTGGTGTATTGATAGAATACTGCCCAAGTTCTGCATAATATTCTCGTTAGAGCTGGCAGCTAAGCCAACGTTTGACCGGATGTTGTGCTCAAATCTCCAGAATCGTGGATCAATGAGTAACTTGTCACCATTATACAGTATTTCTACCTTATCGTTATGATAATGCGAAACTAACCAGGCCATACCGTCGAACAAGTCTTTGAACCCGGTCTCTGCGAATACTCTTGCGATATGCTCAACCTTAGCTGTGGCTGCCTTCTCAACACCGGCAAACCTAGTTGCTGTTTCCTTGTGCAGTTGATCAGAGTCAAGGCCCTGATTAGCTGTGATACCGCCTGTGGTCTGCTGCCTTACTGCGTCAACATATTGAACTATCTGTAGCGCTTTATCGCCAACGTACGGGGTTTCAAGCTGCGCTACTGCTGCCCTAGGATCTGGCAACCTGGTGCGCACTATTCCATTTGGCCTAGCGACTAAAAGATCATCAATATTGGTGTCGTCTTCATTTACTACGACTCGGCCATTATTTACTCGATAGATGTTGTTAAGCACCTGCCGATACAAGGCAGTCTTAATGTCTTGGGTTTGCTGGGTGATTTCTACTCTCGATCGGCCAATGATCGTGTGAGGCATTAATGTAGCTGACATGATGGCGAACGGTACATGCTCATGCCGCTCATTCTCAAGGATCTTATTGCCAGCCATAATGATTCTACGGCGCTCAACTAACCCGTCACCGTCATAGTCGACCTTCACGTATAAGTCAAATACTTCAATCTCTTCTGAGGCCCAATGCTTGACTGGCTCACTCTCATCCAGCCCGCCTTCTGCGCTAAACCTAATAGCAGGCAGCGATGTATCGTCTTCTCTTTCGCCAGAGGGTAGGCTTTTAACTATATCCTCATCAAATCCTTGGGCCACTAGCTCGCCACGGGTGACCATGGTCTTATCGCCAACAAGCTCAGCATCATCCTTGTTCTCAGCATTACGGCTTATAAGGAAGTTTTCACTAGGGATATTAAAGAACCTCACCCCCTTCTCTACTCGCTTAACTTTAAAGCGTATAAAGTGACCACCTTCATCCTCATCACGACCAATGATCTCAACGTCATCATCGAAATCAGCGACCATCAAGGTTATCTCATCATCATCTAGGCCGTCATATTCATACTCTCGGACGGTCTCCTCTTCAAAGTACTCATACTTGAGGGATGATATCTTTTGTATTAGGGCGTCTTTCATCCAATCATGGAGTATCTTGAATGAATTAGATTGCCCCTTGACTAAATGGTTAATATATTGCGTCTTCTGTTCGGCCTCAATGATATCTACGTTAGACCCGGTCCGTGGAGTGAACTCCATCAGCTCTTGTGGGCCAAGGAACATACGGACCAAAGACGTCATATCAGAGTCAACAACGTCAGCGCAGTCAGTAGAGATTACTTGTGATTGGCCGTCTATCTCATTGCCTAATGGGCACCCAAGATAGTACTGTAAGAACTCTTCCTGCTTACGAATGAACTCGCCCTGAAAGACCACAGCATCATCTTTAGCTTGTCCAACAATCGCGAGTAGCTCATGATCTCTCATCTTTGGCATCAGTCAGCCCTTTATACAGATTGAACAGGATCGGATTTACCTGCCTTCTTGCTTGGAGCCGGCTGTGTGCGGTCAGGCTTGCCAGCTACTTTTCTAGGCTCTTCATTTAAGATGTTCATCTTTCGCTCTAAAGCCTCGACTCTGTCTTTCAGGCCATTAATTTCTATTTGTTGCTTGATACTCATACAATATCTACCTTTGGGTAATTGATCTTGCCCCACTTAGGTTGTGGGCGTTCATTAACAATACACATCAAACCCCAGGCATCGGCCCCATGACTAGCGAAGTCATGTTCTGGGCCTAACCCGATACCTCTAATCGTGTCCTTCTTTTCGTGGTACCAACTGAGCGAATCGATACCACCTTTACATTTCTCAGCGTCAATCCAGACATTAGGGAAAACTCTCCGTGCCGACTCAATTCGAGCCATGGCTGCTCCCTTTCCTTGATTTGGGATCACCTCCACTTTGTAACCGGTTTGTTTAAGGGCGCTCTCGTATGAAACATCGTAAACTCTGTCGTGCGTCTTACCATCATGCGGTAGATAAAATTGTGCTCTATCCGGAGTATACCCCCTTTCTCGCAACCATGCTACATGAGCGTCTAAGGGTTGACCAACGGATTCATAGTAGTCTATAGCCCTGATCTCCTTACCAATGAACTGTGCAACCCATATGGAGAATGCGTCGGCTTTAGCGCCTGTCCCGCCGATATCCACGAATAGCTTGATAGTCATTAATGGGTCAGGTCCAACTTTACCAATCCTTCCTTCTCTGCGCGCATCAGCTATATGTTTGGCAAAATAAGCGCCGGATGATACAGATACATAATCACCCTCCCATATGTGCTCATATTGATCAGGGTCATCTCTTAAGCAATCCAATCTTTCCTGCCCTAATGTATCTGGGAACCATGGGTTATCAGACCAATTAGCGTTCACTACAACCGCCCCTGTAGGTACTTCGCCTTGCCTTAGCATCACATCTACTGGGTCAGTCTTCCGCCTGGGGTTCCATGAAAACCATAACTCCGACCCTTCTGCCCTGATTGTTGGCCTAAGCAGTCGTAAACTTACAGCTGACATAGTTTGAGCTTCCTCGAACCATGCCCTCATGAACCCCTCCAATGACTTGATCGACTCCGCAGTATGATCTTGCATACCTTGGAATATGATCACCCCGTCGCCTGGGGTCTCTATTCGGTCCTTGAATACCTTAAACCCATCCTTCTCACCAAGACCTAAAGCCTGAAGCTTACCGCACAGTAATCGGTAGGCTGAATCCTTTAGTGACTTCTGTACTTCTCGGATACAGACCGACAAGAGCCCTTTATGAATCATGGACTCCTCAATAAGGTGTTCGCCAAAGAAGTGAGATTTACCTGAGTTATGGTTAACAATCCCATTAGATAGGTAATTATTCGTACCAAACACATGTAAGTCCCAATATGCTTGGCGGCTGTGTTTGCGGATCAATTCAATTCCGATATAATCGAAATCTAATTCAACATCACTGAGGGAACCGTATGACTGATCCAAAACAGGAGTATCGAAACTTGCATGCTGAAGCTTGCTCGAAAGCTTTTGAAGGATTTGAGCTTGACCTTTCTGGCTGTAAGGAGCCAGACACAGTCTTGAGAGTGATGGAGCTAGCAGCTTCTGGGCTCTACAGTAGAGAGATTGCAGATGTGATCGGAAAGACTGCAAATGCCGTGCAGAGTATATTTCGTCGATACAATTTCCCAAAGCTTCATAATATTGTCGTCCCAAGGATGGAGCAGAGGCACGACTGGAAGCATGGCGAAAAGCTAATGAAGGGCTATCTGTACCGAAGGACTCTAAGCCATCCAAACGGGTTAAAGCATGGGTCATACGTTGCTGTTCACCGTTTAGTGGTTGAGGAGAAGATTGGGCGCTACCTATCACCTGAAGAGGTTGTGGATCATATTGATGGGGATATAAAGAATAACCACCCAGATAATCTACGAGTGTTCGCATCAAATGCTGAACACCTACGAGAGACTCTAAAAGGACGCTGCCCGAACTGGTCCGAGGAAGGCTTGAAGGCGCTTGACCACGCTCGCAGGCAACCTCGTCGGACATGGAAAGGTCGCGTAATTCAACCCAACCACGATTAGTTAAGAACTTGTGTTCGTCAGTCACGATGATTGACGAGCCATTCTTTAGTTTTACTTTGTACAGATCCTCTTCAGTACACGAATATGGCTGTGTCGCCTTAGCTATCACTCGCCTTCCATTCAGCCATGAGTATACATCTCCACCACTGAAGTCTTTTATCTTAATCTGTCCGCTAGGAGTATCAATGGGCGTATCAGGGTGAACACACCCCCTCCCGCCATGCGCCCCCTTATACCTAGCTGGCTCCAATAAGGGCTCGAACACTCTAGCTGTCGGTATTTGCAGTATCGTCAACCGTTGGCTCCGAATCAGGTTGTACAGGATCAACAATAACTCTAGCCACTGTTTGGACCAGGTTAATAGCGCCACCATCAGGGCCAGCCACCTCAATAGCCTTAAGATCAGGAAGTACTTTAGCAAGGCGTCTGAAGTTAGTATCAACTACAAACTTGCGTGCAGCCAACTCGGATGTACTCACATCATAGTTAGCGTTCTCAACCTCTTTGACGCACTTATCTATCTGCGATAAGTAGTGGGCGCCTTTGAGCTTTTCACGCAATTCCTCTTGCCTTTGCTCCTTTCTTGCTATCTTCGCTGTTTTTTGCCCAGGTTTCATACCCATATCAAATATTTACCTCCTATAACTGAGCTTATACTTGTACATACTGTTGTACAACTAGCATTATGCTTGATCAGTAGAGCTGATGCCACTAGCGTTCCATGTGATTGTAAGGTCGCCACCACTCATATCAGTTGAGCTGCCAAAGTCAACGTACCCAACAGCATTCTTACCTGTTGCTGTATCGTTGAACAGTATACCCCATCGAGCATTAGTTGGATTTGAAGCATGTTGGGATATCGATACATTGGTTGTTGAGTCAAATACACAGGCTCCACCACTTAGCGCTACAGAAGCGCCCGCTGTAATGTCCGGTCCACCAGTGGAATAGTTCCCGCCTGGTGTTACCTCTTCAGATAAGAAGTTGGTTGTTCCGCCAGCTCCCCATCGAGGATCAGCTGTAGTTGTAGCTGGGGTGGTTGTGCCATCCGTAAACCCAACCTTGATTGTGTCAGAATCCATATTATGGACTTTCTTAAACACATCCACCAAGAATTGATCAAAGAATACTACGTCACCTTGTGCCATTTTGAGACCTCGCCGTTATTGAATTGTCCAAGTTGTGGTTTCATTAGCCATTAATGACCATGAGTTAGATGAATTGGTCATAATTGACCATGAATTAGATGAATTATTCATCTCTATCCATAGTAGTCCTTTGCCTACCACTACAGAACTTAGCCCTGTGAAAGATAAACTCTCTGTGGATGCGGCTATGTTCTTGTCCATCGTGATCGTACTAGAGTACTCGGTGATCTCTAGTGACTCTTGATTTGCCTGGATATTATACGTTAATTTTGCTGTAGATGCATATTCCGTTAATGATAGGGACTCTAGACTGGCACTTATCGACTTGTTGAGCTGTATTGTTGCCGCAAACTCAGTTAAATCTAAGGTCTCTAGGCTGGCATTAATCGTGGTCCCTAGCGTTACACTAGAGGCAAGCTCAGTGAGCGTGATGGACTCCTGAGTAGCAGCTATGGCCTTGTTTAGCTGGATTGTAGCTGAGTACTCTGTAACAGATAGTGATTCTTGCGATGCGCTAATGACTTTGTTCAGATTTACATCAGACGTGAACTCTGTGAGAGTTAATGATTCTAATGACGCGCTGATAGCTTTGTTTAGATTGATGTCAGCTGTAAATTCAGTAACTGACAAGGATTCTAGTGATGCGCTGATCGTCTTATTAAGGTTGAGGTCTGCAGCAAACTCTGTGAGCGTTATTGACTCAAGAGACGCATTAACGGTTTTACCTATATTGACGGTAGCAGAGAATTCAGAAAG